>JACDJC010000600.1_pt1 | contig 40732 bp, 34 predicted proteins | sample 7454191 | NCBI WGS metagenome assembly JACDJC01 (sample SAMN14253291, study PRJNA609438) | sludge metagenome | isolation source: sludge after 25d culture with pyrite and EDTA | collected 2018-12-20
CGCAATCGTTCTCCGACATCCTGCTCGAAGGCCTGGCGCCCGACGGCGGCCACGCGCTGCCGGAGCGCTTTCCCGCCGTCGATGCCGACACCCTGGAGTCCAGGCGGGCGCTTTCCTACGCCGAACTGGCCGCAGAGATCCTGGGGCTGTACATCGACGACATTCCCCGCGACGACCTCCTGGCCCTGACGCGGGCCGCCTACAACGCCTCGGTGTTCGGCAGCGAACAAATCGTGCCCCTGAAGCCGCTGAATCGCGGCCTGACGCTGCTCGGCCTGTCCGAAGGCCCGACGCTGGCCTTCAAGGACATGGCGATGCAGTTCCTGGGCCAGGTCTTCGAATACGTGCTGGGCAAGCGCAACGCCACGCTGAACATCCTGGGCGCGACGTCCGGCGATACCGGTTCCGCCGCCGAATACGCCTTGCGCGGCAAGCGCGGCGTGAACGTCTTCATGCTGTCGCCGCATGGCCGCATGAGCGAGTTCCAGCGCGCCCAGATGTATTCCCTGCAGGACGAGAACATCCACAACCTGGCGCTCAAGGGCGTGTTCGACGACTGCCAGGACATCGTCAAGGCGCTGGCGGGCGACCTGGACTTCAAGTCGCGCTACCGGCTGGGCGCCGTCAACTCCATCAATTGGGCGCGCATCGCCGCGCAGGTGGTCTATTACTTCTGGGGCTGGCTGCGCGCCACGACGGCGGCGGGGGCGCAGGTGTCGTTCACGGTCCCGTCGGGCAATTTCGGCAACATCCTGTCCGGGCACATCGCCCGCCGGATGGGCTTGCCGATCCGGCGCCTGGTGCTGGCCACCAACGAGAACAACGTGCTCGAAGAATTCTTCCGCACCGGCGTCTACCGCCCGCGTTCGGCCGAGCAGACCCACGCCACGTCCAGCCCGTCCATGGACATCTCCCGCGCCTCGAACTTCGAGCGCTTCGTCTTCGATCTCGTGGACCAGGACGCCGGCAAGGTCAAGGCCTGCTGGAAGCAGCTGGACGAAACCGGCGCCTTCGATCTCAGCGGCCTGAAGCCCTTGTTCGAATCGCGTTACGGTTTCGTCGCCGGGGCCAGCACCCATGCCGACCGGCTGGCCACCATCCGGCAGGTCTATGAAGAAACCGGGGTGCTCATCGACCCGCACACGGCCGACGGCGTCAAGGTCGGCGCCGGCCATGTGGAAGAGGGCATCCCCATGCTGGTGCTCGAAACCGCCTTGCCGGCCAAGTTCGGCGAGACCATCCAAGAAGCCATCGGCAAGCCCGCGCCCATCCCCGCGCATTTGCAGGGGCTGGCACGGCTGCCGCAGCGTGTCGAGGTCATGGACTGCGACGCCGAGCTGGTGCGCGACTACATCAAGCGCCACGTGGCGGCCCAGGCCTGATCGGGGCGCATCATGCTGACCTTCGGGCATTTCCTGGCGGTCGGCGTGGGTGCGGCCATCGGCGCGATGCTGCGCTGGCTGCTGGGTTTGTGGCTGAATACCGCGCATGCGGCCTTGCCTTGGGGCACGTTGGCGGCCAATCTGGCCGGCGGCTATCTGGTCGGGCTGATCCTCGCGGTGCTGCTGCAGTGGCCGGAAGTGCCGGCCTGGCTGCGGCTATTCCTCATCACCGGCTTCCTGGGCGGCCTGACGACGTTTTCCACGTTTTCCGGCGAGGTCTACGGCTTGCTCGAACGCGGCGAGTTCGGGCAGGCGCTGCTCTATGCCGGCGCCAGCCTGTTCGGCAGCCTGCTGTTGACGGCGGCCGGGTTCGCCACGCTGCGCGGGCTGAAGTAAAGAGGGGAGGGCGAAGGGTCACGCCTCGCGTGGCGCCCGCCTTCTGGCGTTGACGGGCCTTAGCCCCCGAGATCCCTCGACGCCATCAATTCCTCGGCCGCGCGGTTCCCGCTGATCACCGCGCCCTCCAGAACCGCCGGATAAGACGTATCCGTCCAATCGCCCGCCGCCCAGACGCGCGGCCAGGGCGTGGTGTTGGGCGGGCGGCGCAGACCGGGCAGGGCGGCGAAGGTGGCGCGTTTTTCAACGATGAGATGGTGCCCCAGGACCTCGGGCAGGCGCGCGCGGGCGCGCGTCTGTTCGCGGACCTGGTCGATGATGCGCGCGATCACGGTCGGGCGGTCGTGCTCCATCAGGGCGCGTGCGTCGCTGACGACGACGTGCAGCAGCGCGGCGGCCGCCGGCGTCCCGGGGGCGGCATACGCCCGCCGGTTGAACAGCCATTGGCCGAAGTGCAGACGCGCGGGGTCTTCCCGCAGCAAGAGCATGGGGCTGGAGTCGGGCCAGGCCGCTTTCAGCTGCAGCGTGAGCGTGGCGATGGGCAGATAGGCGAAGGCCGACAGCATGCCCAGGTAATCCTCGCCGCCGGGCCGGCGGGGCAGCTGCGCCAGCAGCGTTCGGACGGATGCCGCGTTTCCGGCCAGCACGACGGCGTCGTAGGATTCTCCGTCCACTTCGACGTGGCCGGCGCCCGCCGCCAGCTGCCGCACGGTGTGCGACGGCCGCCAGGCGGACGCACCGTCCGGGCCCGCGGCCAGGCGGCGCACGGCCTGGTCGGGCCACAAGGCCGACAGGTCGGCGCGCGGCAGCAGCATGTCGGTCGCCTCGCGCCGGCCGCCCAGGCTGTCGCGCAGCACGCGGGCGAACAGCCCGGCGCATGCCTGGTCCGGCGGGGTGTTCAGGGCCGCCACGCAGAGCGGCCGCCAGAGGCGCTCGACCATGTGCGGCGATTGCCGGGTTGCGAGCAGCCAATCGCCGACGGTGGCGCCGGGCGGCATGCGCCACCCGCGCAGGCGCAGGGCGGCCACGGCGCGCATGAGCGACAGGCGTTCCGTGGCGCGCATGCCGCGCCCGGACAATATGCCGGCCAGGAGATGGAAGGGCGCGGCGATGCCGGGCGTTTTCAGGCGGAAGCCGCCTTCCGCCGATTCGATGGCCAGCGGCATGCGGTGGAAGGCGGCCCCGGCGTCCAGCCCGAGATCGCGCATGAGGCCCAGCGTGGCGGCATAGGCGCCCAGCAGGATGTGCTGGCCGTTGTCGATGTCGACCCCCGGCCGCCACGGCACGCGGCGCGCCCGCCCGCCGGGCGTGGCGGAGGATTCATACACGACGACGCCATGGCCGGCCCGCCGCAGGCGGACGGCGGCGGCCAGGCCGGCCCAGCCGCCGCCCACCACGGCAAGCCTCACCGGCCGAGGCGGCGCACCAGCCCGCGGCCGCCGCCCACCCAGGTTTTCCATGCCAGCCAGAATTTGCGTATGGGCGTGAGCGAGATGCGCTGGTCGAGCACCCGCCACTGATCGCGCTCGATCTCGTGCAGCAGGGTGTGGTAGATGGCGGCCATCAAGAGACCGGGCCGCTGCGCGCGACGGTCTTCCTCGGGCAGCGCCCGCATGGCTTCGCGATAATACTGCCGGGCCCGATCCGTCTGGAAGCGCATCAGCGCCGCGAAGTTGTCGCTGTACCGCCGGTTCAGGATGTCCGCCGCGCTGACGTTGAAGGCACGCAAGTCTTCCTGGGGCAGGTAGATCCGCCCGCGCCGCGCGTCGTCGCCGACGTCGCGGATGATGTTGGTCAGCTGGAAGGCCAGGCCCAGCTTCTCGGCGTACTCCAGGGTTTCGGGGCGTGTGTAGCCGAAGATGCCGGCCGAGAGCTCGCCCACCACGCCGGCCGCATGCCAGCAGTATTTGCGCAGCTCGGGCCAGTCGGCATAGCGGGCGTGGTCCAGGTCCATTTCCATGCCTTCCACGACGGCGTACAGGCGGTCGGCGTCCAGTCCGTAGGGCTGCACGTGCGGCGCCAGGGCGCGCATGACGGGGTGGTCGGCGCGGCCGGCGTACATGTCTTCGATCTGGCTGCGCCACCATGCGAGCTTCATGCGCGCCACCGAGTGCTCCTCGCATTCGTCGACGACGTCATCGACTTCGCGGCAGAAGGCGTACAGGGCGGTGATGGCCTTGCGCCGTTCCGGCGGCAGGAACAGAAAAGAGTAATAAAAGCTCGAACCGCTTTGGGCGGCCTTGTTCTGGCAGTATTCGTCGGGTGTCATGCTTGGTGGTCACCGTGGGATGTGGCGTGCCGCCCCGGGCGCTAGGAAAGGGGCCGCAGCGCGCGCCACAGGAGCAATATCCAATCGCGTTTTTCAAGCGTCGGACGGTGTTGGAATATGTCGTAGTGTAATTGGTCCAGGCGTTCCAGGATACGCAGGCCGCCGTGGACGACCAGCTTGAGCTCGAAGCCGATGCGGCCCGGCAGGCGCCCGGTGAGCGGCATGCCCGAGCGCAGCATGCGCCGCGCCAGGCCGACCTGCTCGCGCATCAGCGCCTGCCAGGCCGCATCGGCGGCGTCCCGCCCGGGCCCGCCCGCCATCCTGCGCCCGATGTAGTCCGGCGCGAGGCCATGGCGCTCGAAGGCGTCCAAAGGGATGTACAGGCGGTTCTTGCGCCAATCGATGGCCACGTCCTGCCAGAAGTTGGCCAGCTGCAGCCCGGTGCAGATCGCGTCGGCGCATTCGAAGTTGCCGGAGTCGGCCCGCCCGTACAGGTGCAGCATCAGGCGGCCGACCGGGTTCGCGGAGCGCCGGCAGTAGTCCAGCAGCTGGGGCAGGCCGTCGTAGCGCTGCACCGTGACGTCCTGCTCGAAGGCGGAAATCAGGTCGTAGAAGGGCTGCAGGGGCAGGGCGTGCCGGCGGATGGTGCCGGACAGCGGCTCGAAGACCGCGCCCAGCGGGTGGTCCGGCGGCAAGCGCCCGCCGCCGATCTGCGCCAGCGCTTCGCGATAGGCCGCCAGCTGCCGCAGCCGCTGTTCGGGCGCCGCGTCGCCTTCATCGGCGATGTCGTCCGCGCTGCGGGCGTAGCGGTAGATATCAGTGACCGCCGCGCGCAGGCGGCGCGGCAGCAGCAGGGAGGCGACGGGGAAGTTCTCGTAGTGGTCGACGGCCATAGCTGCGCAGTATAAGTCAAGGTCGTCATGCGCCTCGTCTTGGTTTAGACTTCACCATTCTATTCTGGAGCTGCCATGCCTCGTCCTATTTCGGCGACGATATCCCTGTCCGCCCTGACCCACAACCTGGCCGCCGTCAGGCGCGGGCTGGAAGCCGCGTGCACGCGCGACGGCCGCAAGCGCCCGAACATCTGGGCGGTCATCAAGGCCGATGCCTACGGCCACGGGGTGCGGAACGCGGTGCCGGCCTTCGCGCAGGCCGACGGCCTGGCCATGCTGGATTTCGACGAAGCCGTGCTGTGCCGCGACCTGGGCTGGGCCAAGCCCCTGCTGCTGCTCGAAGGCCTGTTCGAACCGGCCGACGTCGCCGTGCTCGACCGGTATCGGCTGGCATCGACCGTGCACTGCCGGGAACAGATCGACATCCTGGCCGCGTCCAAGGTGTCCCGGCCGCTGGACGTCTTCGTCAAGCTGAACAGCGGCATGAACCGCCTGGGCTTCGCGCCCGGCCAGTATCGCGACGCCTTCGGCCGCCTGCAGGCGCTGCATGAGCGCGGCATCGTCAACATCGTCGGCAAAATGAGCCATTTCGCCCGGGCCGACGACGACCCGGAGGCCACCAGCCGGCAGCTGGCCCTTTTCCTGGAAGCGAACCGCGGCCTGCCGGGGGCGCTCAGCCTGTGCAATTCCGCCGCGACGCTCACGCCCACGCTGTGGCCCGCGCTGCCGGCCGACCAGGACCAATGGGTGCGCCCCGGCATCTGCCTGTACGGTGGCTCGCCCTTCGGCGGCCGTTCGGCGCAGGAGCTCGGACTGCTGCCGGCGCAAACCCTGGCGGCCAAGCTGATCAGCGTCGCCGACCTTCCCGCCGGCGCCTCGGTGGGCTATGGCTATACCTTCACCGCCCCCGCCGGCATGCGCATCGGCGTGGCGGCCTGCGGCTATGCCGACGGCTATCCGCGCCATGCCGGCACCGGCACGCCGGTCACGGTGGACGGCGTGCGCACCCGCTTGCTGGGCCGCGTTTCCATGGACATGCTCATGGTCGACCTCACGCCCGTGCCGCAGGCCCGCGTGGGCAGCCGCGTCGTCCTGTGGGGCGAGGGCGGGCCCTCGGTCGACGAAGTCGCCAGGGCGGCGGGCACCATAGGCTACGAATTGTTGTGCGCAATCGCGCCGCGTGTGCCAAAATTTGCGGTTTGAACACACCGATGCATCTGATGAATCCCAGAATCGAGGAAATCGCGTGAAGAACAAGTGTGTACTGGTGACGGGTGCGACCAAGGGAATTGGCTGGGCCATCAGCCAGCGGCTCGCCGATCTGGGCTGCCATGTCGTGGGGCTGGCGCGCAATACGCAGGACATCGATTTTCCCGGCTATCTGTATTCCTGTGATCTCAGCAATGCCGGCGAAACCGAAGACATGCTGCGCGTCATCCGCGAAAAATACCCGGTCGACGCGGTGGTCAACAATGTGGGCATGGTCCGGCCCGAACCCCTGGGCGAAATCGACCTGGGCTCGCTCTACCAGGTGTTCGACCTCAACGTGCGGGTGGCCGTCCAGGTCACGCAGACGTTCGTCGCGTCCATGAAGGCCCGCAAGGAAGGGCGCATCGTCAACATCTGCAGCCGTGCCACCCACGGCGGCGTCAACCGCAGCAGCTATTCGGCGGCCAAGAGCGCGCTCATCGGCTGCACGCGCACCTGGGCGCTGGAATTGGCGCCCTACGGCATCACCGTCAATGCCGTCTCGCCGGGCCCCATCGAAACCGAACTCTTCCGCGACGGCCACCCCGCCGGCAGCGAGGCCGAGAAAAAGGCGCTGGCGTCCATCCCCATGGGCCGGCTGGGGTCGCCGGCGGACGTCGCCGCGGCGGTCACCTTCCTTCTCGGCGACGAGGCCGGCTTCATCACGGGGCAGGTGCTGGGCGTGGACGGCGGCGGCAGCCTGGCGGGGCGCTGAAGGGGCTCCGTCCCGCCCTCCGATCCCCTCCGCGCCGGTTAAACTCGGGCGATGGCCAAGTCTAAAACTTCATTCGTATGCAGCGATTGCGGGGGAAGCTGCCCCAAATGGGAAGGCAAGTGCCCCCATTGCGGCGCCTGGAACACCCTGCAGGAAACCCGTGAATCCGCGGCGCCGGCGCATCGCTTCGCGCCGCTGGCGGGCGCCAGCCCCGTGCGCAGCCTCGCCGAAATCGAAGCGCGCGAATTGCCCCGGCAGCCCACGGGCATCGCCGAATTCGACCGCGTGCTGGGCGGCGGCCTGGTGCCCGGCGCCGTGGTCCTGATCGGAGGCGACCCGGGCATAGGCAAGTCCACCTTGCTGTTGCAGGCGCTGGTCTCGCTGTCGCGGGCGGCCAAGGTGCTCTACGTGACCGGCGAAGAATCCGCCGAACAGGTGGCCTTGCGGGCGCGCCGGCTGGAGCTGGCCACGGGCGGGGTCGACCTGCTGGCCGAGATCCGGCTGGAAGCCATCATGGCGGCCCTGGACGAGCAAAAGCCCGCCGTCGCCGTCATCGATTCGATACAAACGCTTTATTCCGGCGAACTGAGCGCCGCGCCGGGCTCGGTCTCGCAGGTGCGCGAATGCGCCGCTCAGCTCACCCGCCTGGCCAAGCAGACGGGCGTCGCCATCGTCCTGATCGGGCACGTCACCAAGGACGGCACCCTGGCCGGCCCCCGCGTGCTGGAGCACATCGTGGACACCGTGCTCTATTTCGAGGGCGATACGCATTCCTCCTTCCGGCTGATCCGCGCCTTCAAGAACCGTTTTGGCGCCGTCAACGAACTGGGCGTCTTCGCCATGACCGACCGCGGCCTGCGCGGCGTCGCCAATCCCTCGGCCCTGTTCCTGTCCCAGCACGAGAAGAACGTCCCGGGCTCCTGCGTCATGGCCACCCAGGAGGGCACGCGCCCCCTGCTGGTCGAGATCCAGGCGCTGGTCGACAGCGCCCACAGCCCGAATCCGCGCCGGCTGTCCGTCGGACTGGAATCCACCCGCCTGGCCATGCTGCTGGCGGTGCTGCACCGGCACGCCGGCGTGGCCACCTTCGACCAGGACGTTTTCGTCAATGCGGTCGGGGGCGTGAAGATCACCGAACCGGCGGCGGATCTCGCGGTGCTCCTGGCCATCATGTCCTCGCTCAACAACAGGCCTCTGCCGCCCGGCCTGGTGGTGTTCGGCGAGGTCGGCCTGGCCGGCGAGATCCGCCCCGCGCCCCGGGGGCAGGAGCGCCTGCGCGAAGCCGCCAAGCTGGGGTTCAGCGTCGCCCTCATCCCCCAGGCGAACGCGCCCCGGCAGGCCATCGAAGGGCTGGAGACCTGGGCCGTCGACCGCGTCGGCGATGCCATTTCACGCTTGCGCGAGGCCGGCTGAGTGGACTACGCGTCTTTATGGCATGTGCTGATTCCGGCCTGCCTGGCGGTGGGGGCGCTCATCGGCTTCACCGGCGGCGTGCTGGGCATAGGCGGGGGGCTGCTGGCGATCCCGCTCCTGGGCCTGGTCCTGGGCATGGAGCAGCAGGCGGCCCAGGGCACGGCCTTGATCATGGTCGCGCCCGCCGTACTGCTGACGGTGCGCAAATACAACCAGCACGACAAGGTCGACCTGCGCGCCGCCGGCGCCGGCGCGGCCGGGGCGATGGTCTTCACCTGGCTGGGCGCGCAGGTCGCGCTGGGCATAGACCCCGTCCTGTTGCGCCGCGTCTACGCCGGTTTCGTCCTGTGCATCGCGATGTTCTACTTCCACCAGAGCTCCCGCAAGCGCCGCAAGGCCGTCCGCCCCGGCGGCCTGCGCCGACCGGAGGACTACCATTCGGCCTGGTTCGCCCTGATCGGCATGATCGCCGGCATGACGGGCGGCATATTCGGAGTCGGCGGCTCGGTGCTGGTGATTCCCATCCTGACCACGATGTTCCGCCTGAGCCAGACCAGCGCGCAGGCGCTGGCCCTGACCATGATGATACCCAGCACCTTCGTGGCGCTGTCCACCTACGCCGCGCACGGGCAGGCCGACTGGCTGATCGGCATTCCGCTTGCGCTGGGCAGCGTCCTGATGGTGCCTTACGGCGTCAGGCTGGCCTATGCGCTGCCCGAGCCCAGGCTGAAGCTGATCTTCGCCTGCATGCTGCTTGTTATCATGGTGCTCCTGCTCGTGAAGACCTGATCCCATGCCTATTTTCCTGTCCCACTTTCTGCTCGGCCTGCGGGCGCTGCGGCGCGACTGGCGCTCGGGCGAGCTGCGGCTGCTCCTGCTGGCCCTGATCCTGGCCGTCGCGGCGGTGACGGCGGTCGGTTTCCTGGCCGACCGGCTGGACCGCGCCCTGCAGCGGGACTCGGGCCAGTTGCTCGGCGGCGACCTGGCCATCGACGCCGACGCCCCCATCCCGGCCGAGTTCCTGCGGGAAGCGGCCGAGCGGCGCCTGCGGGTGGTCCAGACTCTGCAGTTCCCCTCCATGGCCAGCAGCGGCGAACACGCCCAGCTCGTCGCCTTGAAGGCCGTCACCGACCTCTATCCCTTGCGCGGGGAATTGCGCGTGGCCGCCGCCCCCGACGGGGCGGCGCAGACCGCCGGGCATGGCCCCGCGCCGGGGGAGGCATGGGTCGACGGCCAGCTGCTGAACCTGCTCGGGCTGAACGTGGGCGACCGCGTGGCCGTGGGCGATGCGCACTTGAAGATCGGGCGCATCATCGCCTATGAGCCCGACCGCGGCATGCGCTTCATCAACGTGGCGCCGCGCCTGCTGATGCGCGCGGACGATCTGCCCGCCACCGGGCTCGTGGCCCCCGGCAGCCGCATCAGCCATCAGCTGCTGGTGGCGGGCGAGGCCGGCGCGGTCGACGGCTTCCGTTCCTGGGTCGAGCGCCGGCTGCAGCGCGGGCAGCGCATCAGCACGCTGGAAAGCAGCCGCCCTGAAATACAGCGCACGCTGGCGCGCGCCAAGAATTTCCTGCTCCTGGTCGCCATGCTCACCGTGGTGATCGCGGCCGTCGCCATTGCCCTGGCCGCCCGGCGCTTCAGCCGACGCCACCATGACGGCATCGCCGTCATGCGCTGCCTGGGCGCGCGCACCCGCCAGCTGTCCGCCATGCTGTGGGTGGAATTCACCGTGCTGGGCCTGGCGGCCGGCGCGGCGGGCTGCGTGGCGGGCTTTCTCGCCCACCAGGGGCTGGTGGCGATCGTCTCCGAATGGCTGAAGACCAGCCTGCCGAACGCCGGGGCGCTGCCGGCCCTGCAAGGCCTGGCCGCCGGCCTGCTGCTTTTGCTGGGCTTCGCCCTGCCGCCGCTGGCGGGGCTGCCTCGCGTGCCGCCCATCAGGGTATTGCGCAGCGACCTCCCGCTGTCGCCGGTCCGGCGGGGGCCGGCCTATGCCATGGGGGCCGCCGCCTTCCTGCTGCTGCTTTGGTGGATGTCGGGCGACCTCACGCTCAGCTTCATCGTCGGAGGCGGTTTCCTGGCCTCGGCGCTGGCCTTCGCCGCCCTGGCCTGGGCGCTGCTGCGCGCGCTCGATGCCGTGCGCAAGCGCCTGGCCGGCTCGCCTTCGCTGCGATTCGCGCTGGCCGGCATGGCGCGGCGGCGCGGCCTGACGGTCACGCAGCTGTGCGCGCTGTCCATGGGCTTGATGATCCTGCTGCTGCTTGCGCTGATGCGCAACGATTTGCTGCGGGGCTGGCAAAACACCTTGCCGCCCGACGCGCCCAACACCTTCGTGATCAATATCCAGCCGGACCAGCGCGAGGCGGTGGTCCAGGCCCTGGGCGCGGCCGGCGTCGCCGACCCGGTCCTCGCGCCCATGATCAGGGGCCGGCTGGTCGCGATCAACCGGCAGCCCGTGGATGCGGACCACTACCAGGACGACCGGGCCAAGCGCATGGTGGACCGGGAATTCAACCTGTCCCATGCCCGTGCCCTGCCGGCAAGCAACCGCATCACGGCGGGGCGCTGGCTGGATCCCGACGGGCATGAGGTCGCCCTGGAAAGCGGGCTGGCCAAGACACTGGGCATCGCGGTCGGCGACACCATGAGCTTCGACGTGGCGGGGCAGAGCGTGGAAGTGACCGTCAGCGGGCTGCGCAAGGTGGACTGGGACTCCTTCGAGGCCAACTTCTTCGCCCTGCTCAGCCCGGCCGCCCTGCGGGACGCCCCGGCCACCTACATCACGTCCATACACCTCGACCCGGCCCGGCATGGCGACCTGGGGCAGCGGCTGCTGCGGCAGTTCCCCAACCTGACGCTGTTCGACATCGGCTCCATACTGGGGCAGGTCGAGCACATACTGGGCCGCGCCGTGCAGGCGGTGCAGTTCCTGTTCATCTTCGCCGTCCTGGCGGGCGCCCTGGTCCTGGGGGCCAGCCTGTTCTCCACGCGCGACGAGCGCATGCACGAGGTCGCCATCCTGCGCGCGCTCGGCGCCAATGCGCGGCAGCTGAAGCACGCCCTCCGGGTGGAGCTGTCCATCATCGGCGCCATGGCGGGGCTGATGGCCGCCTTCGCCGCGGTGGGCGTCGCCGCGCTGCTGGCGCATTATGTCTTTGATTTTCCCCTGGGCGTGCCGTGGTGGCCCTGGGCCGCCGGCATGGCGGCGGGGCTGGCCGTCTCGCTCGCGGGCGGCGGCGCGGCGCTGGCCGGCGTGCTGAAGACGCCGCCGCTCGCTTCCTTGCGGGGGACGTCATGAACACGCAGGAAGCGCCGATCGAATTCCGCGATCTCGCGCTGAAGGGCGGCATGCTGCGCTACGACGCGCGGCGTATTTCCGCGCCCGGGGGCGGCCTGGTCGATCCCGCCTCGAACGGGCTGGAGGCCGTGGCCGTGGGGCAGGGCGGCCGGCAGGCCGCCTGGTACGTGAAAGGCGAATTCGGCGAGGCCGTGCTGCGGCGCTACCGGCGCGGCGGCCTGATGGCCAGGCTCAGCGCCGATCGCTATCTGTGGGCGGGCGCGGAGCGCACGCGCTCTTTCGCCGAAGCCGAATTGCTGCGCTACATGCGCCAGCGCGGCCTGGCCGTACCCCGGCCGCTGGCCGCGGCGTACTGGCGCCGCCGGCTCACCTACACGGCGGCGCTGCTGACCGAGCGCATTCCCGATGCGCGTCCGCTGCCCCAGGCGCTCGACGGGCGTCATGCCGACGTCGCCCTGGCGATTTTCGCCATGCACGAGGCCGGCGTCTGGCACGCCGACTTGAACGCCTACAATATTTTGCTGGACGCGCAGGGCAAGGTCTGGCTGATCGATTTCGACAAAAGCCGCAGGGCGGTGCTGTCCCAGGAGCGCAGGCGGGCCAATTTGCTGCGGCTGCGCCGGTCGCTCGTCAAGCTGGCCGGCGACAGCGGCCTGCAGTGGTGGAACGAGCTCAATGCTGCCTATGATCTGCTGTCCCGGACTCGGGGCCCACTCTAGCCGGAAAAAGCTTTATCATCACGCCTTTTGGCTTTGTGTATTTTGGGAGGCTAGCAATGAAACTCACGGTGAGCGCACTGATCATGGGTACGGCTCTTGTCATGGCGACGTCTTCCGCGACGGCGCAAGGCAAGGTCGTGAACGTCTATAACTGGGCGGAATACACGGCGCCCGACACGATTTCCGGCTTCGAAAAGGCAACGGGCATCAAGGCGCGCTACGACGTCTACGACAGCAACGACACCCTGCAGGCCAAGCTGCTGACCGGCAAGTCCGGCTACGACGTGGTGGTGCCGTCCACCCATTACGCGGCCCGGCAGATCGAGGGCGGCCTGTTCCAGAAGCTGGACAAATCCAAGATTCCGAACTGGAAGTACCTGGACCAGGACATCATGGACATCGTCGCCGCCGTGGACCCCGGCAACCAGTACCTGGTTCCCTGGGGCTATGGCACCAACGGCCTGGGCTACAACGTGACCAAGGTCAGGGAAATCCTGGGCCAGGACGCCGACCTGGGCAGCTGGGACATGCTGTTCAAGCCCGAGAACGCCGAAAAGCTCAAGGGCTGCGGCATTTCCATGCTGGACGAAGCCGCGCAGGTCTTCCCGGCCGTGCTGCATTACCTGGGCAAGGACCCCAACAGCAGCAACGCCGACGACTACAAGCAGGCGCTGGCCCTGCTCAAGTCCATACGGCCCTACATCCGGCAGTTCAGCTCTTCCGGCTATATCGACGAACTGGCGGCGGGCGACCTGTGCATGGTCTACGGTTTTTCGGGCGACGTCATGATCGCCGCCCATCGCGCCAAGGAAGCCGGCAAGCGCTATAAAATCGACTACTACATCCCCGCCGGCGGCGCGCCCGCGTGGTTCGACACCATGGCCATCCCCAAGGACGCCGCGAACGTCGACGAGGCCCACGCCTTCATCAATTACATCGAGACGCCCGAGGTCCACGCGGCCATCACCAACGTGATGTTCTACCCCAACGCCAACAAAGAGGCCCGCAAGCACGTGGTCAAGGACGTCGCGGAGAACCCCATGATCTATCCGCCCGCCGAGGTCGCCAAGACCCTGTACGTCATCAAGCCCCAGCCTCTGCCGGTGCAGCGCCTGCAGACGCGGATGTGGGCGGAACTCAAGTCGGGGCGCTGATCATCATGGCCGATATTCGACCCGCGGCGCCTTCCTGGTCCGGGGATGCGGACGAGTTCGTCCGCGTCGAGGACGTCGTCAAGATCTACGGGGACACGGTCGCGGTGCGGTCCGTGAACCTGTCCGTGCGCCGCCACGAAATGTTCGCCCTGCTGGGCAGTTCGGGCTGCGGGAAATCGACGCTGCTTCGCATGCTGGCCGGCTTCGAGGAAGCGACCTCGGGGCGCATCTTCCTCGACAACGAAGACATCACCCGCCTGCCGCCCTACCGCCGGCCCGTGAACATGATGTTCCAGTCGTATGCGCTGTTCCCGCACATGACGGTCGAGGCCAATGTGGCGTTCGGGCTCAAGCAAGAGGGCGTGCCCAAGCATGAAATCAACGAGCGCGTGTTCGAGGCGCTCGACCTGGTGCAGATGGCCGGCTTCGCCCGCCGCAAGCCCCATCAGCTTTCCGGCGGGCAGCAGCAGCGGGTCGCCCTGGCGCGCAGCCTGGTGAAGCGCCCCAAGCTGCTGCTGCTGGACGAGCCCATGTCCGCGCTCGACAAGCAGATACGCCAGAAAACGCAGATCGAACTGGTCAAGATACTGGACCAGGTGGGCGTCACCTGCATCATGGTCACGCACGACCAGGAAGAGGCCATGATCATGGCCAACCGGCTCGCCGTCATGAGCGAAGGCCAGATCGTCCAGTGCGGCACGCCGCAAGACGTCTACGCCTTTCCGAATTCGCGCTTCGTCGCCGGCTTCATCGGGTCCACGAACCTCTTCACCGGCACCATCGTGGTCGACGAGCCCGACCACGTCCTGATCGAAAGCGCCGAGCTGGCCCGCCCGCTGTACGTCAGCCACGGGGTCAGCGAGCCGCTGGGCATGGAAGTCCATGTTTCCATCCGGCCCGAAAACATCCGCGTGCTGCGCGAGCAGCCCGAGAGCGACTCCAACTGGAGTCACGGCCTGGTGAGCCACGTGGCCTGGATGGGCGGCTATGCCCGCTACCAGGTCCGGCTGGACGCCGGCCAGGTCGTCGAAGCCACCGTGCCCAGCCTGGTGCTGGCGCAGGCCGACGCCCCCGGCATAGACGACGAGGTCTATGTGGCCTGGTCGGACGACAGCGCAACCGTCTTGTCATCATGAAGCGGCTATCCTGGCGCGACCTTCCCGCGAGGCGCCTGCTGGCCATCGGCCCGCCTTTCCTGTGGCTGGCGCTGTTCCTGCTGGTGCCCTTCCTGCTGGTGCTGAAGATCAGCTTCGCCGACCTGAAGTTCGGCGTGCCGCCCTACACGGCGCTGACGCAGCTGAAAGACGAAACCCTGACGCTGGCGCTCAGCCTCAGGGGCTACGCGCTGCTGTTCAGCGACAGCCTGTACATCGCCACCTATCTGAACTCGGTCAAGATGGCGGCGCTGACCACGCTGTGCTGCGCATTGATCGGCTATCCCATGGCCTACTACATTGCGCGCTCGCGGCCGTCGCTGCGCAACCTGCTGCTGCTGGGCGTCATCCTGCCGTTCTGGACCTCGCTGCTGCTGCGCGTGTATGCCTGGGTGGGCATATTGCGCAACGACGGCCTGTTGAACAACTTCCTCATCTGGCTGGGCCTCATCGACACCCCGCTCGAAATCTACCGCACCGACGTCGCGGTATACATCGGCCTGGTCTACGCCTATCTGCCTTTCTTCATCCTTCCGCTGTACGCGAACCTGGTCAAGCTCGACGTCCGCCTGCTCGAGGCGGCCTACGACCTGGGCGCGCGGCCCTGGCGGGCGTTCCTCAGCGTGACGCTGCCCCTGTCCATGCCCGGCGTGGTCGCCGGCGGCCTGCTGGTGTTCATCCCCTCGGTCGGCGAATACGTGATTCCCGAGATGCTGGGCGGCGCCGATACGCTGATGATGGGGCGGGTCATGTGGACGGAATTCTTCAACAATGCCGACTGGCCGATGGCGGCGGCGGTCACCTGCGTCATGGTCCTGCTGCTGCTGGTTCCGCTCGTCCTGTTCCAGTACAACCAGGTCAAGCAGATGGAAAACCGTAAGACGGGGGCGAAATGACCAGGCCTGATCCCATCCTGCGAGCCGTCACGCTGACGCTGGGCTACGCTTTCCTCTATATCCCCATACTGTGCCTGATGGCTTTCTCGTTCAACGACTCATCGATGATGACGTCCTGGACGGGGTTTTCATTCAAATGGTATGTGGAGCTCTTCAACGACCAGGCGCTGCTCAGCGCCGCGCGCCTGTCGCTGCTGATCGCGGCCATGACGGCCACCACCGCGGTGGTGATCGGCACCTGGGCCGGCTACGTGCTGGCGCGCATGGGGCGCTTTCGCGGCTTTTCCGTCTATATCGGCATGGTCAGCGCGCCTCTGGTGATCCCCGAAGTCGTCCTGGGCATATCGCTGCTGCTGATGTTCGTCGAGCTCAGCGACCTGCTGGGGTGGCCCGACGGCAACGGGGTGTTCACCATCTGGGTGGGACACGTGACGCTGTGCATGGCCTACGTGGCGGTCATCATCCAGTCGCGCATCCGCGACCTCGACCGCTCGCTGGAAGAGGCCGCGCTGGACCTGGGCGCCACGCCGCTCAGGGTGTTCTTCCGCATCACCCTGCCGCTGATCTTCCCCGCGCTCATGGCGGGCTGGCTGCTGGCTTTCACCCTGTCGCTGGACGACGTCGTGATCGCGTCCTTCCTGTCGGGGCCGGGCTACACCACCTTGCCGCTTGAAATCTTCTCGCGCGTGCGCCTGGGCCTGAAGCCCGAAATCAACGCCCTGGCCACGCTGTTCATATTGCTGGTCGGCATCTTCGTGGTCGTGGCGAACCGCATGCAGCGGCGCAGCGAAACCGGCTAGAAATCGGCGTCAAAAGGAAATTCCATGCAAACCCTGCGGCTTTATGGCTTGAAGAAGTGCAGCACCTGCGTCAAGGCCATGGATTGGCTGGAGCACAACGGCGTTCCGTTCACGTTCACCGATTACCGCGACCACCCCGTGCCGCCGGACAGCCTGCGGGCCTGGGCCGATGCGCTGGGCGGCTGGGAAAAACTCGTCAATCGCGCCTCCATGACCTGGCGCAATCTGCCGGACGTCCGCAAGTCGCCGGCCACGCCCGAACAGTGGCTGGACCTGATCGCGGAATTCCCCGCGCTGGTCCGGCGGCCGGTCGCCGTCGATGCCGAGGGCGGCGTGGGCGTCGGCTTTTCCGAAAAGAGATACGGCGAGCGCTTCGCCAAATAGAAGGGTCCCACTCATGCTCACCCAGACAGAACTCAAGCGGAACGCCGCCGCCGCGGCCATCGAATTCGTGCTGCCGCAACTGACGCCGTCCACCGTGCTCGGCGTCGGTACCGGCTCGACCGTCGACCTGTTCATCGACGCCCTGGCGCCGCACAAGCATCGTTTCCGCGGCGCCGTATCCAGTTCCGAACGCAGCTCGGCGCGCATGGCGGCGCTGGGCATCCCGGTCTTCGACCTGAACGAAATCCCGTCCATGCCATGGTACGTGGACGGCGCCGACGAGGTCGATCACGAGCTGAACATGATCAAGGGCGGGGGCGGCGCCTTGACCCGCGAGAAGATCGTCGCCTCGGTGGCCGAGCGGTTCCTGTGCATCGTCGACGAGTCCAAGCTGGTGCGGGTGCTCGGCAAATTCCCGCTGCCGGTCGAGGTCATCCCGATGGCGCGCGAGGTCGTGGCGCGCCGCCTGGCCGCGCTGGGCGGCAAGCCGGCGCTGCGCGAGGGCTACGTCACCGACAATGGCTGCCAGATCCTCGACGTCTCGGGCCTCGCCATCGACGCGCCGGCGCGCTTCGAGGCCGAGCTCAACAATATTCCGGGCGTGGTGTGTTGCGGCCTGTTCGCCATCGCGGGGGCCGACGTGGTCCTGATGTCGACCCAGCAGGGCGTGCGGCAACTGACGAAAAACCCGTCATGAATACGTAATATTTGGCTGATACACTCATGGGGTGATACGCTGTTTTTTCCCCATACCACGCTGTGATCGAAGGCTGACATGTCCGAGCATACCAACAAGCAATTTCATTCCGACCTGGAAACCACCCGTTCGCTTTTCCTGCAGATGGGCGGCCTGGTCGAGTCCATGGTCCGGGACGCGATGGAGGCGCTGGTATCCGGCGATCCCGACCTGATCGACCAGGTGCGCGAGCGCGAGAAGGAAGTCAATCGCCTGGAGGTCGAGATCGATGAGCGCATCGGGCTCCTGATCGCGCGCAACCAGCCGACGGCGGGCGATCTGCGCCTGCTGCTTTCGGTGTCCAAGATGCTGACCGACATGGAGCGCTCGGGCGACGAGGCCGAGAAAATCGCCAAGATCGCGCGCCGCCTGCATGAGTCCAACGGCTATGGGCATTACGAGCCGGTGGTCGAGCTGCGCCACATGGCAAGCTTCGTCACGGCCATGATCCGCGATTGCCTGGACGCCTTCGCGCGCATGGATCCCGTCCATGCCGCGAGGGTGGTGCGCAACGACAAAGAAGTCGACAAGGAATGGAAGGGGTCGTTGCGGCACATCATCACGTACATGATCGAGGACCCGCGCACGATTTCTCATTCGATCGACCTGATCTTCATTGCGCGGGCGCTGGAGCGCATCGGCGACCATGCGAAGAACATGTCGGAGCGCGTCATCTATATGGTGCGGGGAGACGACGTGCGCCACAGGGGCATCAAGAACACGGAGCGCTTGGCGCGGGGCGAGTCGCTCGAGGACGACGAGAACTCCTGACTCGCCGTCATGGAACGCGGGCCGCCGGACGACAAGCAACGGGCGCGGCGGCCAGCGAACCGATCACGCCGGCGGCGGCACGTAGCCTTCCGCCTCGACGTCCACGCCCTCGAACAGAAAGCTTTCCATCTGCTGCTGCAGATACTTCCGCGCCCGCGAATCCGCGAGATTCAGCCGATTCTCATTGACGAGGCGCGTTTGGGTGTCCATCCATTGCGCCCAGGCCTCTTTTGAAACATTTTTCCAGATCCGCACCCCCAGTTCACCGGGATACGGAGGAAAATCCAGCCCTTCCGCTTCGCGCTTGAGTTTCGCGCATTGGACCATGCGTGCCATGATGCTGCCACCTTCTTGAAAACGTTCACCAACCGGGTATTGTACCCGTCTTAGAGTTTCTTTATGAAAATCATGCTATTGCGCGAACGGTTGTAGTGCGCCTGGCGTTCCTTGGGCAGGTCCGAGACCCCGCCCTGCACGAAGCCCCGCTTGATGAACCAGTGCGACGTCCGTGTCGTCAGGACGAACAGGCGCTTCGCCCCCATCGCGCGGGCGCGCAGTTCGGCGTGGCGCAGCAGCATCTCGCCCTCGCCGGCGCCCTGCCATTCCTGGTGCACCACCAGGCAGGCCATTTCCGCCATGCCGTCCTGCAGATAGGGCGTGACCGCCACGCAGCCGTAGATCACCCCGTCGTGTTCCAGCACCGTGAACTGCTCGACGTCGCGTTCGATGACGGCGCGGCCGCGCGGGACCAGGGTGCCGTCGGCCTCCAGCGGCTCGATCAGCTGCACGATGGCGCCGACGTCGTCGACCGTGGCGGGGCGCAAGTCGTCCAGCGTGTCTTCCACCACCATGGTGCCCACGCCGTCATGGGTGAAGATCTCGAGCAGTATGCTGCCGTCCAGCGTGTAGGGCACCAGATGGGCGCGCGCCACGCCGCGCTTGACGGCGCGCGAGGCGTGCATGAGAAAGGCCGCGGTGTCCTCGTCGAGCTTGCCGCCGGCCAGCAGCTTGTCGGCGTCTTCGCGGGCGAGCTCGGTGTCGACCGCGCCTTCCTCGTCGCGCACCATGCGATCCTGCGTCAGGAAGATGAGCTTTTCGGCGCGCAGGGAAATGGCGGCGCTGGTGGCCAGGTCTTCCATCGCCAGGTTGAACGCCTCGCCGGTGGGAGAAAAGCCCAGCGGGGACAGCAGGGCGATGGCGCCCTGGTTGATGACGTTCTTGATGGCGTCGATGTCCATCTTGCGCACGGCGCCCGCGTGCTTGTAGTCGATGCCGTCGATGACGCCCACCGGCCGGGCGGTGACGAAATTGCCCGAGAACACGCGGATCTGCGCGTGCGACATGGGCGTATTGGGCAGGCCCTGGCTGAATGCGGCCTCGATGTCGAGGCGGATTTCGCCGGCGGCCTCCTTGGCGCATTCCAGCGCTTCCGGGCTGGTGGGCTCCATGCCGCGCCCGAACTGCGTCTGGAAGCCCTTGAGCTTGAGCTGTTCGTTGACCTGCGGGCGCGAGCCGTGCACCAGCACCAGCTTGACGCCCAGCGCGGACAGCAGGGAAAGGTCCTGGATCAGGGTGTTCAGGGCGCCGTCGCCCACCAGTTCGCCGCCAAAGGCGACGACGAAAGTCTTGCCGCGGAAGTCGTGCACATAGGGAGCCACTTCGCGAAACCATCGCACGAATTGAGCCGGAGCGAATTCGGGAGCGTCCTGGGCGGAGAGCGTGGTATTGGTCGTGGTCATATCGTGTGCAGCGTGTGAAAAGAGAGTTGGCCTGTGCAAAATTATAATAAGCCTCAGCCTACTCACTAGAAGTTTCATGCAAGAGCCTGTCATTTTGTCAGAAAACGAACACATCGATCCGCCCGGGCACCGCGGCAAATCCGGCCCCGACGTCCGCAAGGCGCCCGCCGAACCGCGGGCCTTGCGGGTTGCGCCGCCCATCGAGTATCCGGAAGACCTGCCCGTCAGCGCGCGCCGCGGCGACATCGCCGCCGCCATCCAGGCGCACCAGGTCGTCATCGTGAGCGGCGAAACGGGCTCGGGCAAGACCACGCAGCTGCCCAAGATCTGCCTGGAGCTGGGCCGGGGCCTGCGCAAGATGATCGGCCACACGCAGCCGCGCCGCCTGGCCGCGACGTCCGTGGCCAAGCGCATCGCGGACGAGCTGGGCACCGAACTGGGCGACTGGGTCGGGTATCAGATCCGCTTCAACGACCGCAGCGGCCCCAACGCGGCCATCAAGCTGATGACCGACGGCATCCTGCTGGCCGAGTCGCAGCGGGATCCGCTGCTGCGCCGCTACGATACGATCATCATCGACGAGGCGCACGAGCGCAGCCTCAATATCGATTTCCTGCTGGGCTATTTCCGGCAGCTGCTGCCCAGGCGGCCGGACCTGAAACTCATCATCACTTCCGCCACCATCGACGCGGAGCGCTTCTCGCGCCATTTCGAGCAGCGGGGCGAGCCGGCGCCCGTCATCGAAGTGTCCGGCCGCCTATACCCGGTCGAGGTGCTGTACCGGCCGGTGGCGCAAGAGGAAGCGAACGACGAGGCCCGGGACCGGCGCTCCGCCGTCGACGAGGAGCGCGACCTGATCGACGCGGTGGTGGACGGCGTGGCCGAGTGCGCCCGGCATGGGCCGGGCGACGTGCTGGTGTTCCTGCCCGGCGAGCGCGAAATACGCGAGACGGTCGAGGCCCTGCGCAAGCGGCATCCCCCGGGGACGGAGGTGCTGCCCCTGTATGCGCGGCTGTCGCAGGCCGAGCAGGAGCAGATATTCCGGCCGCGCGGCAGCGGCCGCCGCGTGATCCTGGCCACCAACGTGGCGGAAACCTCGCTCACCGTGCCGGGCATACGCTATGTGGTCGACAGCGGCCTGGCGCGCGTCAAGCGGTATTCCTGGCGCAACAAGGTCGAGCAGCTGCGCATCGAACCCATCAGCCAGGCATCGGCCAACCAGAGGGCGGGGCGTTGCGGGCGCATCGGCCCGGGCGTGTGCATACGGCTGTACGACGCAGCCGACTTCCAGCGGCGCGCGCCGTTCACCGATCCTGAAATCCTGCGGTCGTCGCTGGCCTCGGTGATTCTGCGCATGAAAGCGCTCAAGCTGGACGATATCGAGACCTTCCCCTTCGTCGACCGGCCGTCGGGCCGCGCCATCGCCGACGGCTACCACCTGCTGCAGGAGCTGGGCGCGATCGATGAAGACAACCGCCTGACCGAGACCGGGCGCGCGCTGGCGCGGCTGCCCATCGATCCGCGCCTGGCGCGCATGATACTCGCGGCGCGCGAGCAGCAATGCCTGGCGGAAATGCTCATCATCACCTCCGCGCTCTCGGTCCAGGATCCGCGCGACCGGCCCATGAACGAGCGCGATGCCTCGGAGGCGGCGCATGCCAAGTTCGGCGACGACCGGTCCGAATTCCTGTCCTTCATCAAGCTTTGGCGCTGGTATGCCGAGCAGGTCGAACACAAGGCGTCGCAGCGCAAGCTGGTCGCGCTGCTGCGGCAGAATTTTCTGTCGCCGCTCAGGTTGCGCGAATGGCGCGACGTCCACAGCCAGCTGGCCTCGCTCGTGGGCGAGCAGGGCTGGCGCGTCAATACGCTGGAAGCCGGCTACGAGCAGACGCACATGGCGCTGCTGTCCGGCCTGCTGGGCAACATCGGGTCCAAGAGCGAAGAGGCCGGCGGCTATCAGGGCGCGCGCGACATCCGCTTCCAGATCCACCCGGGTTCGCGCCTGGTGAAAAAGGCGGGCCGCTGGATCGTGGCCGCCGAACTGGTCGAGACGACGCGCCTGTACGCGCGCTGCGTCGCGCGCATCGACCCCCGATGGCTGGAGAAGGCGGGCGCGCATCTCATCCGGCGCGCCTGGTCGGACCCGCGCTGGGACAAGAAGGCCGGCCAGGTCGTGGCCAACGAACGCGCAACGCTCTACGGCCTGCAGATCTACTCGGGCCGCCGCGTGCACTACGGCAAGATCGACCCGGTCCACGCGCGCGAGATCTTCATCCGCCAGGCGCTGATCGCCGGCGACATCGATACGGGCCTGCCTTTCCTGCGGCACAATCGCCAGCTGGCCGCCTCGATCGAGAAGCTCGAACACCAGACACGGCGCCCCGACATCCTGGTCGACGACGAGCTGATCTACGCCTTCTACGACAAGCAGCTGCCCGAAGACGTCCACCAGACCGCCACGCTGGAAAAATGGCACAAGGGGCTGAGCAAGGAACAGGCCCAGGCCCTGCTGCTGACGCGGGACGCGCTGATGCGCCACGACGCGGCGGGCGTCACGACCGACGTCTTCCCCAAGAAGCTCGAATGGAACGGCATCCAGATGGCGGTCGATTATCACTTCGAGCCGGGCTCGGTGCGCGACGGCCTGACCCTGACCGTGCCCCTGTTCGCCCTGAACCAGATAGATCCGCAGCGATGCGAATGGCTGGTGCCGGGCATGCTCAAGGAAAAAGTGCACCTGCTGCTGAAGTCGCTGCCCCAGAAGCTGCGGCGGCATTGCGTGCCCCTGCCCGACTACGCCGCGGGCTTCGTCGACCGCTGGTTCGAGCGCGCCGCCGATCCGGACCTGGGCCTGCTGGAAGCCATCGGCGCCGACATGTGGGAACAGGTCAAGGTCCGGCCCCAGCGCAGCGACTTCAAGGTCGAGACCCTGCCCGCCCATTTGTTCATGAACTTCAAGGTCGTGGACGAGCACGGCCGCATGCTGTCGGGCGGGCGCAACCTCGACCAGCTCAAGGCCGAGCACGGCAGGCAGGCGCAGGCGTCCTTCCAGCAATTCGCGGCGCGCGACGAGCAAGTGGCCCAGGCCCTGGCGCACGAGCACCTGACGGAATGGAGCTTCGGCCCTTTGCCCGAGATCATGGAGATCAAGCGCAAGGGCCGGTCCTTCATCGGCTATCCCGCGCTGATCGACCGCGAAACCCATTGCGACCTCGACGTCTTCGACGATCCGGCCGAGGCGCGCCGGCAGCATCACGCGGGCCTGCTGCGGCTGTTCCGGCTGGCCTTGCGCGAGCAGGTGAAATTCCTGGAGAAAAACCTCAACGACCTCACGCGCATCAGCATGCTGTACATCAGCCTGGGCACGCAGGAGGAGCTGCGCGGGCAGATCATCGACTGCGCGCTCGACCAGGCTTGCCTGGCGGAACCCTGGCCGACGGACCGCGAGGCGTTCGAGCTGCGGCGCAATGAAGGCAAGGCCCGCCTGGGCTTGCTGGCGCAGGAAATCGCGCGCCTGGCGGGCGCCGTCCTGACGGAATGGTCCGCGCTGCAGAAGAAGCTGCCGCAGGCCAAGCCGCATGCCGCGGCCTACGCCGATCTGCAGAAGCAGCAGTCCGCCCTGGTGGGGAAATGGTTTCTGCGCGACACGCCCTATCGGCAGCTGGCGCATTTCCCGCGTTACCTGAAGGCGGCGCAGGTCCGCATCGACAAGCTGCGCGCCGACCCCGCGCGGGACGCCCGCCTGATGGCGGACATGGCGCCGCTCGTCACGCAATACCAGCGGGCCGTGTCGGCGCTGAAAGGCGCGCGGGACGCGCAGCTGGAAGAGTTCCGCTGGCTGCTCGAAGAGCTGCGCGTGGCCCTGTTCGCGCAGGAGCTCCGCACGCCGATGCCGGTGTCCGTCAAGCGCCTGGAGAAGGCCTGGTCGGCGATGCAGCGCTGAGCGGTATTTCAGGGGCGGGTCCCGCATGGAATCCGCCCTCCGGATGAGTACAATCCCACCATGACTGAAGCGAACTCCACTCCTCTTTTCGTGCATTTGCGCGTCCACTCCGAATTCTCGGTGGTGGACGGCATCGCCCGCATTCCCGAACTCGTCAAGGCGGCGGCGGAATACGGGCAGCCGGCCATTGCGCTGACCGACCTGTCCAATCTGTTCGGGCTGATCAAGTTCTACAAGGCGGCGCGCGGCAAAGGCGTCAAGCCCATCGCGGGCTGCGACATCTGGCTGGAAAACGAGCTCGATCGCGACAAACCCGGCCGCCTCCTGCTGCTGGCCCGCAACCGGGACGGCTACCTCGCCCTGTGCGAACTGCTCACGCGCGCCTGGCTCGAGAACCAGTATCGCGGCCGGGCCGAAATCAAGCGCCAGTGGCTCCAGGACCGGCCGGGCCTCATCCTGCTTTCGGGCGGGCGGGGCGGCGACGTCGGCCAGCTGCTCGAAGCCGGCAAAGCCGCCGAAGCGCGCGTGGCCGCGGCCGCCTGGGCGCGTGCCTTTCCCGGCAGCTACTACATCGAATTGCAGCGCGGCGGCCACGACGGCGATGAAACCTACGTCCAGGCCGCCATGCGGCTGGCGGGCGAGCTCGACCTCCCGGTGGTGGCGACGCATCCCGTCCAGTTCCTGCGGCGGTCGGACTTCCGGGCCCATGAAGCGCGCGTCTGCATCGCCGAGGGCGAGCAGCTGGGCAACGCCAAGCGCGTGCGCCGCTTCACCGAAGAGCAGTATCTGCTCGACTCCAGGGAAATGGCCGAGCGCTTCGCCGACGTGCCCTCGGCCCTGGCCAATTCGGTGGAGATCGCCAAGCGCTGCAACCTCACTCTGGAACTCGGGCGCCCGCGCCTGCCGGACTTCCCCACGCCCGACGGCGTATCCCTGGACGACTACCTGGTGCAGCTGGCCGAAGAAGGCCTGGCCGTGCGCATGGCCCAGCTCTACCCCGACGAGGCGGAGCGGCGGGAAAAGCTCCCGCAATACCGGGAGCGCCTGCAATGGGAATGCAAGACCATCATCAACATGGGCTTTCCGGGCTACTTCCTGATCGTGGCCGACTTCATCAACTGGGGCAAGAACAACGGCGTGCCGGTGGGGCCCGGGCGGGGCTCCGGCGCCGGGTCGCTGGTGGCCTATTCGCTGGGCATCACCGACCTCGACCCCATCCGCTACGACTTGCTGTTCGAACGCTTCCTGAATCCCGAACGGGTGTCCATGCCCGACTTCGACATCGATTTCTGCCAGGACAACCGGGAACGCGTGATCGACTACGTCAAGCAGAAATACGGCAAGGAGGCGGTCAGCCAGATCGCCACCTTCGGTACGCTCGGCGCCAAGGCCGTGGTGCGGGACGTCGGCCGGGTGCTCGAAATGCCCTACATGCTGTGCGACGGCCTGTCCAAGCTGATCCCGTTCAATCCCGCCGACCCCTGGACGCTGGAGCGCGCGCTGGACCAGGAGCCCGCCTTCAAGGAACGCTATGAGCAGGACGAAGAGGTCAAGGCGCTGGTGGACCTGGCCCGTCCGCTGGAAGGGCTCACGCGCAACATCGGCATGCATGCGGGCGGGGTGCTGATCGCGCCGGGCAAGCTGACCGATTTCTGCCCGCTCTATTGCCAGCCCGGCACCGACAGCAACGCCGTGTCGCAGTTCGACAAGGACGACGTCGAGGCGGCCGGCCTGGTCAAGTTCGACTTCCTGGGGCTGCGCAACCTGACCATCCTGGACTGGGCCGTGCGCTACGTGCGCGAGTACAACGAGTCCAAGCGCGATTTCGACGTCATGGCGCTGCCGCTGGACGACGAAAAAGCCTACCGCCTGCTCAGCGAGGGGAACACCACGGCGGTCTTCCAGCTGGAATCGCGCGGCATGAAGGAGTTGCTGAAGAGCCTGCAGCCCAACACCTTCGAGGACGTCATCGCCATGCTGGCGCTGTATCGCCCCGGCCCGCTCGAATCCGGCATGGTGGTCGACTTCGTCAACCGCAAGCACGGGCGCGCCGAGGTCGATTACTTCCACCCCGACCTGGAGCCGGTGCTGCGCAGCACCTACGGCGTGATCGTGTACCAGGAACAGGTGATGCTGATTTCCCAGATCATCGGCGGCTACACCCTGGGCGGCGCCGACATGCTGCGGCGGGCCATGGGCAAGAAGAAGCCCGAGGAAATGGCCAAGCACCGCGCCATTTTCGAGAAGGGCGCGGTCGAAAAAGGCTATGACGGCGATCTGGCCGTCAAGCTGTTCGACCTGATGGAAAAGTTCGCCGGCTATGGCTTCAACAAAAGCCACTCGGCCGCCTACGCCCTGATCGCCTACCAGACCGCCTGGCTGAAGGCTTACCATCCGGCCGAGTTCCTGGCGGCCACCATGCTGTCGGACATGGACGACACCGACAAGGTGCAGGTCTTCTGGAAGGACGCCGTCGACAACGGCGTGAAGGTGCTGCCGCCCGACATCAACCTGTCGGCCTATCGCTTCGAGCCAGTGCGCGACGAACACAGCGCCCAGGGCCTGCCGCCGCGCACCATCCGCTACGGGCTGGGCGCCGTCAAGGGGGCGGGGCGCGGCGCCATCGAGGAAATCGAACGCGCGCGCCGGGAAGGCGGGCCTTTTGCCAGCCTGTTCGACTTCTGCCGCCGCGTCGACCGCCATACCGTCAACCGGCGCAGCATCGAGGCCCTGATCCGGGCCGGCGCCTTCGACGCCATCGAGGAAAACCGGGCGGCGCTGCTCGCCACGCTGGGCAACGCCATCGAGGCGGCCGAGCAGGCCGAGCGCAGCGCCAACCAGGTGTCGCTGTTCGCCGACGACGCGAACGACATCGTGGAAGGCGAACTCGCCAAGGTGGAGCCCTGGGATCTGCAAACCCGGCTGCGCGAAGAAAAGTCGGCGCTGGGCTTTTATTTCAGCGGCCACCTTTTCGATGCCTGGCGCGACGAGGTCCGCCGTTTTGCGCCCAAGCCCCTGGCCAGGCTGGAACCGGCGCGCGGCCTGCAGTGGTTCGCGGGCGTGCTGTCGTCCGTGCGGCCCAAGATGACGCGCCGGGGCAAGATGCTCTACGCCCTGCTGGACGACGGCTCCGCGCAAGTCGAAGTGGCCATCTTCAACGAGCTGTACGAACAGCACAAGAACCGGCTCAAGGAAGACCGCCTGGTCATCATCCACGGCAAGGTCAGCAACGACGAATACTCCGGCGGCCTGCGCGTGTCGGCGGACGCGGTCTACGACCTGCAGCTTGCGCGCGAGGCCCGGGCGCAGCGCCTGCGCATCACCTTGAACGGCAACGCCGACGCCATCCGCCTGCGGCAGCTGCTCAATCCCTTCCGCGCCGAACCCGAGAACGGCGTGCCCGGCGTGCCGGTCGAAATCCGCCTCATGCGCGACGACTTCCTCTGCACCGTGCGTCTGGGCGAGGAATGGCGCGTGCGCATGGCCGACGCCATGTTCGAGCAATTGGCCGGCTGGGCCGAGCCCGACAGCGTGGAGATCCACTATTCATGACAGCCCTGCGCATCCTGCATTCCGAGGCCGCCACCAGCTTCGGCGGGCAAGAGCAGTACATTTACCGGATGATGATGACGATGCGCGAGCGCGGCCACCACCTGGAGGCCGTCTGCCAGCCGCACGCCTTGCTGACCCAGCGCCTGCGCGACGAAGGCTTCACCGTCCACACCCTGCTGATGGACGGGCCCGTCAATTTCGTGAAGGGCGTGGCCCGCATCCGCCGCATTCTGCGCGAGGGCCGTTTCGACGTGCTCAATTCGCACAGCCGGCGCGACACCATACTGGCCGGCTGCGCCGGCCGCCTCGCCGGCACGCCGCTCATCGTGCGGACGCGGCACCTGGCCAACAAGGTCGGGTCGCTGCTGTCGTACACCATCATCCCGCATCGGGTGACCACCGCCAGCGAGTTCGTCCGCGCCCACCTCATCGAAAAAGGCGTGCCGCCCGGCCACGTCGCCACGGTCTATCCCGCGGTCGAGCTGCAGCCCGCGCCGCCGGTCTCGACCCTCCGGCCGGAACTGCGCCTGGCGCCCAACGACATCGTCGTGGGCTGCGTCGCGGTGATGCGCGCGCAAAAAGGCCACAAGGACCTGATCGACGCCATGGAGCCCTTGATACGGGAGCGGCCCAATGTGCACCTGGTGTTCGTGGGGGGCGGCTCGCCCGTGTTCGAAGAGGTGCAGGCCTACGTCGCCGAAAAGAACCTGGGCAAGCGGGTGCATCTGCTGGGCGCGCGCCGCGACGTCCCCAATTTGCTGGCCGGCTTCGACATATTCGCGCTGGCCACCCGCAAAGAGGCTTCCGGCACGGTGTTCGTCGAGGCCGGCGCCGCCGGCCTGCCGGTGGTGGGAACGCGGGTCGACGGCGTTCCCGAGATGATGAAGGAAGGCGTCAGCGGCTTGCTGGTGCCGCTCGACGACCGCGAAGCGATGACCCAGGCCTTGCGCCGCCTCATCGAGGACCCGGACTTGCGCCGCAAAATGGGCGAGGAGGGCGTGAAGTACTGCCGCGACGGCGGCAAGTTCACCGCGCAGGCCATGGCGGATCGCATAGAATCGTGCTACCTGCGATGGCTTGCGGAGCGAAAAAAATGAAATCGACATCCACCGTGCCCGTTCTGATGTACCACCATGTCTCGCCCGTGGACGGCATGATCAACGTCAGCCCGCTGAACTTCGAGCAGCAGCTGCTCTGGCTCAAGAGCCGGGGCTACCGCAGCCTGAATACGGCGCAGTTCGCCGAACACCTGGGCGGCAAGCCGGCGCCCGCCAAGTCGGTGCTGATCACTTTCGACGACGGCTACCTGGACAACTGGGTCTATGCCTATCCGCTGCTCAAGAAGCACGGCTTCAACGCCGTGGTCTTTCTCGTCACGTCATGGGTCAACGACGGCCCGGTGCGCCGCCACCTGGGGCAGGGCGAGCTGCCCGAGACGCCGCATCACCGCGATTGCGAAGACCGCATCGAACAGGGCCGCAGCGACGAGGTCATTCTGCGCTGGGACGAGATCCGCGCCATGCGGGCCGACGGAACCTTCGAATTCCACAGCCACACGCACACCCACACCCGCTGGGACCTGATCCAGCCCGCCGACAAGAACCAGCGCATGGCCGAAGAGCTGCAGGCCTCGCGGGCGGCCCTGCAGGAACACCTGGGCGGCGTGTCCGAACACTTCTGCTGGCCCCAAGGGTATTACGACGACGACTACATCCGCATCGCCCGGGACGCGGGCTTCCGCTACCTGTACACCACCAAGGCGTTCGGGCGGAACCGGCCGGGCTCCGATCCCGCCCACATCTACCGCTTCGCCGTGCGCAACACCACCGGTCGCTCGGTGGGCCGGCGCATCATCGTGGCGGCCCATCCGGTGGTCGGCCCGCTGTTCAACAAATGGAAGATCTGGAAGCGGGGCTTGCGGTCCGCCTACGCCGAGCAGAAGGCATCATGAGCCTTTCGGTCATCATCATCACGAAGAACGAAGAGGCGCACATCGGCGCATGCATCGACACCCTGGCATTCGCCGATGAAATCATCGTGCTGGATTCGGGCAGCACGGACGCCACCTGCGACATCGCCGCCGCCAAGGGCGCGCGCGTCGCGCGCAGCGCGGACTGGCCCGGCTTCGGCCCGCAGAAGAACCGCGCCCTGGACCTGGCCACCTGCGACTGGGTGCTGTCCATCGACGCCGACGAGCGGGTCACGCCCGAGCTGGCGGAGGCCATGCGCAAAGAGCTTGCCGCGCCCCGGGCCGAAGCCTACAAGATCGCCCGGCTGTCGCGCTTCGGCGACCGCTGGATACGCCACAGCGGCTGGTGGCCCGATCACGTGCTGCGGCTGTTCCGTCGCGGCACGGCCAGGTTCAAGGACGTCCCCGTCCATGAAAGCGTGATCCCCCAAGGCCGGGTGTCGGTCCTGGACGGCCATTTCCTGCATTACCCCTATGCCAGCCTCGAGCACTTCATCGCCAAGATCAATCTTTACTCGTCCGAGGCGGCGCGGATGATGCACGCACGTGGCAAGAAAACCACGGCGCTGGGCGCGGCCGGCCACGCCTTCTGGACCTTCATCCGCATCTACCTGCTGCGGCGCGGCTTCCTGGACGGCAAGGAAGGGTTTATTTTGGCGGCGATGGCGGCCGCCGGCAGCTTTTTCCGTTACACTAAGTTGCTTTATCTGAATAAAAGCTGAACGGGCCGGCTCTAGGCAGCCGCCGGCCGGCGGTTTGCCTGAATGAAAATCCTGATCACCGATATCCACCATGGGAACGGCGGCGGCCACGCCACCTACATCATGAGCCTGCTGCGAGGCCTGCCCGGGCATGACGATATCACCGTGGCCGCGCCGGCGTCGGGGCGCCTGTTCCGCTATGCCAGCCATGCCGGCCGGGGCAGGGTGATGCCGGCCCTGTATTCCAGCAGAATCGCCTCGCTGGCTCAGGAGGTCGTCCGCCTGCGCGCCTTCCTGGTCCGGGAACGCTACGACCTGGTGCACGTCAACGCCTCGGCCGATCACAGGCACGTGATGCTGGCCAGCATGGGCTTGCGGCGGCCGCCCAAGATCGTCTGGACCAAGCACAACCTCAAGCCGGTCGCCAGCGTGGGGCACCGCCTCAGGGCGAACCTGGGGACGGACGCCGTCATCGCCGTCAGCGACTACGTCAAGCGCATGCTGGAGGATTCGGTGTATGGCGCCCGGCCCATCCACGTGGTGCGCCACGGCATAGACGTGGCCGCCTTCCGCCCCGTGGACCCCGACGAAAAGCGCCGGCTGCGCCGGCTGCTGCTGGGCGACATCCCGGACGATACCCTGGTCCTGGGCAGCACGGCGGGCACCGACCTGGAAAAAGGCTGGCTGGACCTGGTCGCTGCGGTGGCCGGGCTCAGCCCCCTGGAGCAGTCCCGGATCGTGGTGGTGGTGGCGGGGGACCCGCCCCCGGCCCATTTGCTGCGCCGGCTGGCCGACACCGGCATCCGGGCGCGGGTGCATTTCACGGGCCTGGTGGACGACATCCGCGGCGTGCTGGGCGCGAGCGACATCGGCTTCGTGCTGTCCTACAGCGAGTCGCTTTCCTATGCCTGCCGCGAGTCGCTGGCCTGCGGCCTGCCCACCCTCATCACCGACGTCGGCGGCCTGCCCGAAAACCTGTCCCACGGCCGCGAAGGCTGGATCGTGCCGGTGCGGAACGTTCCCGCCATCCAGGCGGTGCTGCGCGACGTGCTGTCCAACCCTCAGCGGGTGCTGCCCATGGGGCTGGCCGCCAGGCGCCACAGCGAAAGAGACTTCTGTCCGCACGCCTTCATCGAGCGGACCATCGCCGTCTATGAAAGCGTCCGGTCCGCGCCGTCCGCAGCGGCTCTATATAATAAGGCGCATGATCCCTATACTCATGTACCACCAAGTCGGTGAGCCTCCCCCGCGGGGGTCTCCGTATCGCAGCCTGGTCGTACACCCGTCCGACTTCCGGCGGCAAATGACCTGGCTGCGGCGCCTGGGCTATCGCGGCCTTTCCATGCGGGACCTGATCCCCTACCTGACGGGGCAGCGGCGCGGCAAGGTGGTGGGCATCACCTTCGACGACGGCTATCGCAACGTCTACCGGCATGCCTTGCCGGTGCTGCGGGACCAGGACTTCACGGCCACGAACTACTTCGTCGCCCGGCAGTTCGGCGGCGGCAATGTCTGGGACTACGAAAAGGGCGTCGCGCACGCCGATCTCATGTCCGTCGACGAGGCGCGCGGCTGGGTGGCGGCGGGCATGGAGGCCGGCTCCCACACCCTGGACCATCCCTTCCTGCCCAAGATGTCGCCCGAAATCGCCGACTATCAAATTCGCCAGTCCAAGATGGAACTGGAGGACGCGCTCGATACGCCCGTGACCGCCTTTTGCTACCCTTACGGCGGCGAAACGGCGGAAATCCGGGCCATGGTGCGCGCGGCCGGCTACACGAACGCCACCACCACCAGCGGCGGGCTGGCGCGGCCCAGCGACGACATATTCGGCCTGCCGCGCGTCACGGTCGCCCGGTCCACCAATATCTTGCGCTTTCTGCAGAAGTGCATGACCCGCCTCGAGGAAAAGCGGCGCGTTTCCGCCGCATAGCCGCATGTCCACGCCCAGACTGAAGATCGCCTTCGTCGTTGATCGTTTCGGCAACCGGTACGGCGGAGCCGAGGCTTACGGCGTCGCCTTGATGCGCGAGCTCGCCGCCCGGCACGACGTCACCGTGCTCGCGCGCGAGTACGATTCCGCCTGCGAGCTCAAGCTGCCTTTCATTCCCCTGCGCAGCCGGCGCGGATGGCCCAGCTGGATACGGGTGCTGTCCTTCGCCGTCCGCGCGCGGCGCGCCACGCGCGGCGGCTTCGACATCGTGCATTCGCACATGAACGGCTGGTGCGGCGACATCGAAGTGGTGCACGTGACGCCCGTGCGCTATAACTGGCGGGTGCGCCCCTTGCCGGCGATCAAGCGCTGGCTGTCCCGCGTCAGCGTGCGCGTGGGGACTTATCTGGCGCTCGAGGCGCGGCGCGTCGCCGAGCGTCCGGGCCATCGGACGGTCGCCGTTTCCGGCCTGATCGCCGAGCAGCTGCGGCAGGCCTATGGCGCCGGCCGCTCCTTTCCCGTGATTCCGCCCGGCGTGGCGCGGCCGCAGGGCGACATGGTGGCGCGGCGCCTGGAAACCCGCGGCGCGCTGGGCTTCTCGGGCGACGACGTGGTGTGCCTGCTGGTGGCCCGGAACCCCATGCGCAAGGGCCTGCCCACGGTGCTCGACGCGCTGGCCGGCCTGCCCGGGCGCTACAAGCTGGTGGTGGTGGGCGGCAACGCCGCGGCCCGCGACCACGTCCTCAAGTCCGCCACGGGCGCCGCGCTCGCCGAGCGCATCCGGCTCATCGGCGAAACCGCCGACGTGGCGCCGTATTACGCCGCGGCGGACGTCTACGTGCATCCCACCCTGAACGACAGCTTCGGCATGGCGCCGCTGGAAGCCATGTCCTTCGGCCTGCCCGTGGTGCTCAGCCCGCCGCCTTGGTGCGGTTTCGCCCAATACGTGAAGGACGGCGAAGACGCGCTGGTGCTGGATCACCCCGAAAACGCCGGGCAGTTGGCGCAGTACGTGCAGCGCCTCAGCACCGACGAAGCGCTGCGCAAGAGGCTGGCGGAAGGGGCGGACCGCATCGTCGACCAGCACAGCTGGCCGGCCGTCGCCGCCCGCTACGAAGACCTCTATCGGCAGGTCATCGCCGAAAGGCGGGGGTGAAAGGCATGGCCGGCGTGCTTGCCTGCGCGGTCCCGCTGCCCGCCGGGTACCGGCCCGGCGACATCCTGGCGTTCCACAGGCGCGACGCCCAGGCGCTCTCCGAGCGGGCGGACGAGGCCGGTTTCAGCAAAGCCATGCTGTGGGGCGGAAAGCCCGCCTGTTTGTCCATCCGGTTCACCGCCGCCGGTGCGCGGGTCCGGCTCGCGCTGGACGGGCGCGCGCCGGCGGGAAGCCGCGCCCGGCTGGAAAACATGGCCAGGCGGATGCTGGGGCTGACGCAAGGCGTGGAAGCATTCGAACAGGCTTATCGGGAACACCCCGTCATCGGCGCCTTGCTCGCCAGGCAGGCCGGCTTGCGGGTCCCCGTCGCCGCCACGCCCTTCGAGGCGCTCACCTGGGCGATCACCGGGCAGCAGGTCAGCGTGGCCGCCGCCGTCTCCATCCGGCGCCGATTCATCGGCTCGATCGGCAAGCCGCACAGCAGCGGGCTGGTATGCTACCCGGATCCGGAGCAGATCGCCGCCTTGTCGCCCGAAGCATTGCGGGAGGCGGGGTTCTCCACCGCGAAGGCGGCCACGTTGTCGGCGCTTTCCCGCCTGGTGGCGGACGGCGGACTGCCGCTGGACGATTGGCTGGACGCCCCGCCGATCACCGAGATCCGCGACAGGCTGCTGGGCATACGGGGCATCGGCCCATGGACGGCGGACTACACCTTGCTGCGCGGTTTCGGCTGGATGGACGGTTCTTTGCACGGGGACGTGGCGGTCAGGCGCGCGCTCCAGCTGCTGACGGCCGCGCCCGACAAGATAGGCGAGAAAGCGGCCCAGCAGTGGCTGTCCGCCTTTTCCCCCTGGCGGGCCCTGGTCGCGGCGCATCTCTGGGCGTCGCTGTCGAACACGGCGTATTAGGGCCGGTGACATCCGCCTTTCAGCATTGGCAGGCTCCAAGGGGAGATCAAGGCGCGGTAAGATCCTCCAGCCGCGTCAGCCAAACCATGGCCTCGCCGCGGTCCCGCCCGCACATCTCGAGCGACGGCCGCAACCCGCCGCAAACCGCGGGCCGCTCCGGCCGCCCGAAGATCCGGCATCGCCCGTCGTCATCCAGCTGCACGCAGCGGACCCCGGCCGGCTTGCCGCCCGGCATCCCGGGAATCGGGCTACTGATGGAAGGGGCGATGCAACACGCCCCGCAACCCGGTCGGCATTCCATCCCTCAGATCCAGCCGCGTATCCAATACACCAGCAGCCCCACGTACTCCTTCACGATCGACCGGCTGGCCGCCAAAGCCCGCAAGTCCGGCTGCCAGAACGAAAAACGCGGATCGCTGTTCGGAACCGTGATCTGGGGCCTGGACGGCGCCGCGATCGTCGTGATTCCCTGCTTGTTGAATACCGCCACCGCGCGCGGCATGTGCAAAGCGGAGGTGACGAGAAGAATCCGGTTGATGTTGCGCCGTTTCAGCTCCGCGGCGGTGTAAAGCCCGTTTTCATGCGTGGTGTAGCTGCGGGTTTCCAGGGCCATGGCCTCGGCGGGTATGCCTTGCTGCTTGAGGGCGTTGGCCATGATCTGCGCCTCGCTCACACTGCCGTCCAGCGCCGCCCCCGAAAGAATGATCAGCGGCGCCCGCCCGGCCCGGTACAGCAGCGCCGCGGTGTCCACCCTGGGTATGGCGCGCGCGCTGTCGTAGGGTTCGAACCAGTTGTGCCGGCTGTTCGCGGTGTTCCCGCCCAGCACGACGATGGCGTCCGCCGTGGGCAGCGTGCCGGCGGCCCGGTAGGGATACAGCTGCTCCAGGCGCCCGCCGGCCCATAGCGACGAGGCCGGCAGCGACCAGAACAGCGCCCAGCCCAGGCCCGCCGCCGCACAGAAAAATGCGAGTTTCCGCCGTTTGGCCATGAAAAGAACGGCTGCGATGAGCAGCAGTACGATGCATAGATTCAATGGGACGACGAGATTGGTCAGGAAACTCGAAAAATTCATGCGCCAGCGGTAATGTTCCTAAGATCCGGGTTGCGAAGACAAGAGCGACAAAGCCAGCTGCTCCGTTTGTTCCAGGCTGGGCCATTCATGCGCGGAACCCAGGCAGACGGCGGTTTCCGACCAGGGGCCGGTGCGTTCGCGCTGCGTGACACCGAACAGAGTCAGTTGCCGGGCCCCCGCGGCCGCCGCGAGATGGGAGACGCCGGAGTCGTTGCACACCACCAACGAAGCCAGTTGGGTGAGTGTAGCAAACGCGCCCAGTTTCACGGAAGGCAGGCAGGTCGCATGGGGCGCGTTGCGCATGGCTTCGTCGGTTTCCGCGGGCGGCGGGCACATCACCACGGTGTGGCCGTGGCGCTGCAGCCGCCGCGTCAGCGCGTCGAAATGCGGCCATACCTTGACCTTCCCCTGGTGCAGGCCGGTGGCGGTGGGCGCGATCAGCACGAATTTCCCGGCCTGCAGCCCGGCCTGTTCCATGGCTTCGCGCCCCTCGGCCTTGTGCCGTTCCGCCAGGCGCAAGCCCAGTTCCCGGCGGGCCGGCAGTGGCTGGGCATGCAGGCCCCAGCGCCGCAGCGCCTGGGCGCAGACATGATGCCAGGATTCGACCGCATGCAGGTTGGCGGCCGGCTTGTTGACCGGCCAGCGCAGGATCAGGCTGCGGCCGTCGTCGCGGTAGCCGGCGCTGGGAACGCCGGCGAACTTGAACACCATCGCGCTGGAAAGCGAGTCGGGCAGCAGCAGGCCGCGCGGGTGGGCGTGCTGCATCTTCTTCCTGTAGGTATGGACCGCCGCCCGGTCTTCGCGCCATCTGCCCTTCATTTCGATGAAGCCGGCAAGCCGGTAGGCGGCCAGCAGGTCCCGGGCCCAGGGGCGGGCGCAGACCACCACGGGCAGCTGAGTGTGGAGCAGGGCATGCAGGCTGGGCAGGCTCATGCATACATCGCCTATCCAGTTGGGAAGACGTACGTAGATTGCGGAAATTGACGACATGGAAGAAAGGCCGGCGGCGGTATGATGGCTGTTTCGAGCGTGCTTTCCTCATGGGAACGTTAAAATGCCCGATCCGATAGTATATAAGCGAGTTTATTGCTGATGCCTTCCAACGAAGCCGCGCCTTCCCGTTCCGACCCAGTAAAGCTGGAATTGTGGCGGCGGATATACAGCCGGCTGGGGCCGTATTGGAAAGCGGTCGTGCTGGCCGTGCTCCTGGTCAGCGTCGCAGCGGCCACTCAGCCCACGCTGGCGGTCATCATGAAGCCGCTGCTCGACGACGGCTTCTCGGGCGCCAAGCCGTCCTACATATGGTCCATACCGCTGGCGGTGGTGGGCCTGATGTTCCTGCGGGGCGTCTGCAGCTATGCCAGCTCGTACCTGCTGGCCTGGGTGGCCAACAACATGCTGCTCGGGCTGCGCAAGGAAATGTTCGACAGGCTGCTGGGGCTGTCCGACGAAGACTTCAAGCGGGGCGACTCCGGCCGCCTGCTCAACCGCTTCACCATCGATGCGGGCACCGTCACCGGCCTGGCCACCGAAGTCATCACGGTCGTCGTGCGCGAATCGCTGGTGGTGGTCGCCTTGCTGTGCGTGCTGCTGTACATGTCCTGGCAGCTGACGCTCATCGTGCTCGTCATGCTGCCGGTCTCGACCTTCATCGCCCGCATATTCATCAAGCGGCTGCGGCGCATCAACCGCGAAACCATAGGCATGAACGCCGAACTCACGCGCGTGGTGCGCGAAGGCATAGACGGCCAGCGTGTCATCAAGCTGTTCGACGGCTATCAGCGGGAATCCGGCCGCTTCGAATATGTCAACGGGCGCCTCAGGCGCTTTGCCATGCGGGCCGCCAGCGCCGACGCCGCCATGTCGCCGCTGTCGCAGTTCTCCATCGCCCTGTCGGTGGCCGCCGTGATCGCGGTGGCCCTGTACCAGGCCAATACGCAGGGCCTGACCGTGGGCAGCTTCGCCGCGTTCATGGCGGCGCTGGGCCAGATCTTCGATCCCATGAAACGGCTGACGAACATCGCCGGCGCCATGCAGCGCATGCTGATCTCGGCGGAAAGCGTCTTCACGCTCATCGACCAGGAACCCGAGAACGACAGCGGGTCGGGGGCGCTGGCCCTGCCGGTCAAGGGGCGGGTGGAATTCCGCAACATCGAGCACCGCTTTCCCGGCGCGTCGTCCAATACGTTGTCCAATGTCTCTTTCGTGGCCGAGCCGGGCCAGACCATCGCGCTGGTGGGGCGGTCGGGCAGCGGCAAGACCACCCTGGTCAACATGCTGCCCCGCTTCATCGAGCCTTCTTCGGGCGAGGTGCTGATCGACGGCCAGAACATCAGGGAACTCAAGCTCAGGGGGCTGCGCGAGCACTTGTCCCTGGTCAGCCAGGACGTGGTGCTGTTCGACGGCACCATCGCCGACAACGTCGGCTATGGCGCCCTGCACGAGGCCGGCCGGGACGAAATCCGCCATGCGCTCGAGGCCGCCAACCTGCTGGCCTTCGTCGATGGCCTGCCCCAGGGCATGGACACGCCGGTGGGCGAGAATGCCAGCCAGCTTTCGGGCGGGCAGCGCCAGCGCCTTGCCATCGCGCGCGCGCTCATCAAGAACGCGCCCATCCTCATTCTGGACGAGGCGACTTCGGCGTTGGACAATGAGTCCGAACGGCAAGTGCAGGATTCCCTGGAGCGCTTGATGGTGGGAAGAACGACCCTGGTCATTGCGCACCGGCTGTCCACCGTCCAGAAAGCGGACCGCATCGTGGTGCTGGATGCCGGCCGCATTGTCGAGCAAGGCCGGCATGAAGATCTGCTGGCGCAAGGAGGGCTGTATGCCTCGCTTTATCAGATGCAGTTTCGGGATCAAGATTAATCAAGCGTTCCGGCATGCCCAGCGGCATGCCGCCGCGCAGAGCAAGGAATGAAAATGAAGAAGACGGCGATGGTGTTGACGCTGGCGCTGCTGGCCGGGTGCGCGGCCCAACAGCAAGGGTTGCGAGAGACCGACCTGCGGAACCCCGAACTGATGCGTGGCGAAAAGCTGATCGGCATGAACTTCCCCAAGCTCCAGGGCGCGCTGTTCAAGCATCAGGCCGCCTGCGGGGAAGCTCTCACGTTCAAGGTGGATCCCGGCCAGACCAGCTACGCGACCATCATCTACAACCCCGCCGGCACGGACACCCTGGAACACGCGGTCATGCTGGATCTTGTCCAGCACAAGGCCAACTTCCTGCACGATGAACGCGTGAAGGCCACCATATACACCTATTACTGGAATGCAAACGTCGAAGACAGCGTAGATCACGTCCTGCGCATTTTCTCGCACCCGGAGCTCTGCAAAGGGGATCCCACGCCGGCACCGGAGCCCAAGGAGCAGTCCGCCCGATGAGCCACGGCATCCGAAGCCCATCAGCGCAAATTCGAGAAAGTGCGGACGCCGGTCACGTAAGTACCGGGCGGTATGGCGCCAATCGGCGGCAAGCGCGCCGAACGCACGGCTTTCCGTTGTGTTGGCATACATGATGTCGCCTGACAGCACGTATCGGCCGTAGCGTCCCCATATATTCAAGAAGACTCCGAACAGCTCGACACGGCTGTATAACATTTTTATTGGAATAGTTGCATGACCTTGGCGAAACCTGTTGCGACCTTCTGTGCCGCCGCGCTTTTGTATGCGGGCGCGCTCGCTCCTTCGGCAAACGCCTGCACACGCTTTGTCTACCATGGCGCCGGCGGCGAGACCATCACTGCTCGGTCCATGGATTGGAAGACGGACGTCGGAACAAACCTCTGGGTGTTTCCACGAGGCATGCAGCGCTCCGGAGAGGCGGGACCGAATTCGGTGCTATGGACCTCGAAATATGGCAGCGTCATTGCCTCCGGATACGATATCTCTACCACCGACGGCATGAACGAGGCGGGTCTTGTCGCCAACGTGCTGTGGCTGGTCGAATCCACGTATCCCAGTTATGACGGCAAAACGCCGGGCCTGTCGATCGCGGCTTGGGCGCAATATGTACTCGACAACTTTGCCACTGTGCAAGATGCAGTCGACGCGCTGAAAAAGCAGCCTTTTACCTTGGTTACCGACAAAGTCCCGGGAGAAAATCGGCTGGCGACTTTGCACCTTTCGCTTTCAGACGCCTCGGGCGACAGTGCGATCATCGAGTATATCGACGGGAAGCAAGTCATCCATCACAGCCGCGCCTATCAGGTAATGACCAATTCGCCGGTCTTCGAAAAACAGCTTGCCATGGAGGAATACTGGAAGCAGATTGGCGGAACCGTCATGCTGCCAGGCACGAATCGCGCCTCCGACCGCTATGCGCGCGCCATGTTCTATGCGAATGCGATTCCGAAAAGCACGAACGAGCGCGAGTCGATCGCAAGCGTTTTTTCCGTGATCCGCAATGTCTCCGTTCCCTACGGCATCGCCACGCCTGAAGAGCCGAATATTTCCTCGACACGCTGGCGTACGGTCGCCGACCAGAAGCGCATGCGATACTTCTTTGAGTCCGCGCTGACACCGAACATTTTCTGGGTTGACCTGGCAAAGCTGGATTTCTCGGAAAACACCGGCAAGGTCATGAGGCTCGATCTTGGCCCCAACCAGGAGCGCATCTATTCCGGCGCGGCCAACGACCGGTTCAAGGAAGCCCAACCGTTCAAGTTCCTGGGGCTTTAAGCACCGTGGACCGCGCCTGGCCGGAAGCTCAGATCAGAACGATGTCGTATTGCTCCTGGTTGTACTGTGATTCCACTTCCAGGGATATGGGATTGCCGCTGAAGTCGCCCTGCATGGCCAAGTGGGGGCTTTCTTCTTCCAGGAACAGGTCCACGACGGCTTGGGAAGCCAGGATGCGGAACTCCTTGGGGTTGAATTGCCGCGACTCCCGCAGGATCTCGCGCAGGATCTCATAGCACAGCGTGCGGGGCGTGCGGACATTGCCGCGCGACTGGCAGGTGGGGCAGGGTTCGCACAATTGGTGGGCCAGCGAATCGCGCGTTCGCTTGCGTGTCATTTCCACCAGGCCCAGCTGGCTGAATCCGCTGACGGTCATGCGCGTGCGGTCCTTGCCCAGGGCCTTGTTCAATTCCGCCAGCACGGCGCTACGGTGCTCGGCATCGTCCATATCGATGAAGTCCAGGATGATGATGCCGCCCAAGTTGCGCAGGCGCAGCTGGCGGGCCAGCGCCACTGCCGCTTCCAGATTGGTCTTGAAGATGGTGTCGTCGAAATTGCGCCCGCCGACATATCCGCCCGTATTGACATCGACCGTGGTCAGGGCCTCGGTCTGATCTATGATCAAGTAGCCGCCCGACTTCAGGTCCACGCGGCGGGACAACGCCCGGGCGATTTCCTCATCCACATTTGCAGTGTCGAACAGGGGGCGCTCGCCGCTGTAGTGCTTGATGCGGTCCAGCACGGAGGGCGTATAGGTCTTCGCCCATTCCAGCAACTGCTGGGTGGTGCTTCTGGAATCGACGAAGATGGTTCCCGTATGCGGGCCGACCATGTCGCGCAGCACGCGTTGC
>JACDJC010000601.1_pt1 | contig 40672 bp, 39 predicted proteins | sample 7454191 | NCBI WGS metagenome assembly JACDJC01 (sample SAMN14253291, study PRJNA609438) | sludge metagenome | isolation source: sludge after 25d culture with pyrite and EDTA | collected 2018-12-20
CACCACGAACGGGACAAGCTCACCACGAACGGGACAAGCTCACCACGAACGAGACAAGCTCACCACGAACGAGACAAGCTCACCACGAACGGGACGGGCTCCCCACGACCGGGCCGCTCAATATCCGGTCATCTCCAGATAACCCTGGCCGGTCAGGCGCCCCTGTTCGTAGACATCCACCGCGCCTTCCCAGTAGCGCACGCTCAGGTTCATCTCCTGATCATCCAGCACCGGTTTGATGCGCAGCGTCCGGTTGGCTGATTTTATCCGCAGGCTCCACTCCACGGGGTAGCGTTTTCCCGTTGGACTCTGCCACCAGCGTTCGGGGGTCAGTTCGATATCGCCCGGATCTAACGGTTTTGATTCACCATTGGCCAAAGTCAGCGTTCCGGCGCTGAAGGGATCGGGCTCGCCTTTATTATTTCGCAGCTGGTAGTACATCAGGTTTTCGCCGCCGTTGAGTTGCAGCGAGAACCAATCCCAGCCGGTCTGCTCCGGGGAGAGGGCGCTGGTGCCCCATTCGCGGTCGAACCAGGAATTCCCACTGACCTGAAAGCTATTGCCCTCCAGGGTAATGTGCCCGTGAGTGCGCATGCGGGGATAGGAGTAGTAGTAGGAGGCGTTGCCCGGTTCGGCGCTTTTTTGGCTCAATCCCTGGTCACCCTGCAGGATGATTCCGGCACTCGGCTCCACCGCCAACTCGATGTTGAAGGTTTTGCCCTGGACGTTGATCCGCCAGGGAAACGCCGAGCCCTTTCCATTCACTCGCCAATCTTCCACCCAGACCCGGAACGGCTCTGTCTCCACCCCGGCCAGACCGGGTCCCGAGCGCACCAGCCGCTCCTCCGCCAGGTGACGCTGGCCGGTGACATCGGTAATCGCCACATGGGCCATCCAGACCGGATTGCCGGCCCAGCTGGAATCGCTTTTCACGCTGCCCGGTGGCGTCAGTGCGAACCGAAAAAAAGTGACCTGGTAGCCAAAGCGGCGGCCATCGTCACTTCGCAGATTGCCGGTGAAATACCACCACTCGTTGCGATATTGGGGGTGGCCGCCATGATCCTCTGGAAAATGGAACTCCCGTACCCGATCTGCCCGGGCAAAGCCGGCCGTATCGACGCTTGAGAGCAGGCCGGTTGCGGAAAATTTTTCCGCCGGAACGGGGCCTTCCTGGCACCCGGCGAGGAGGAATATCAGCAGCAGACCAGAAAACCAGCGCATGTTACTCCTCCCGCAGTGCCAGGGCAGGGCGTGTGCGTGCCATGCGCAGGCTGGGATAGAGCCCGGCCAGCAGGGCGGCCGCCAGGGCAAAGCCGGCGGCCTCCAGCAGGATGTCGGGAGCGAACCGGCTCGGCATGCTCCAGCCGAAGGCGCGCAGGTTGATGACGTGGATGAGGATCTCCGACATCAGCCAGCCCAGCGGCATCGCCAGCAGGGCGGCCATCAGACCCATCAGCAGCGTCTGCAGGCTGATCTGTCCCAATAGCTGCCCGGGAGTCATGCCGGTGGCCCGCAGGATGGCGTGCTCTTTGGCCCGCTCCAGTTGCAGCGCCATCATGGCACTGAGGATGCCGACAAAGGCCACCGCAATCACCAGCAGCCGCAGCACCCGGGTGATGGTAAAGGTGCGGTCAAAGATCTCCAGCGACTGCTCCAGGATCTCCCGGTTGGCGCGCACCCGCAGGGGCCGGTCCGATTCGCCCGCCAGTTGTTTGATCCGCGTCAGCAGGGGGCCGGTCGGCTGGCCCGGTGCCAGGTAGATTCCCAGGGTGGTGATCCGGTCATCCTGCCAGAGTGCGGCGTAGCGATCCCGTGGCATCACCACCAGTCCACGGTCTGAGCCGTAGTCGAAGAAGATACCGCCGACCGTAAAGCGGATGGCCCCTTCGGGTGAGAGCAATGACAGGGTGTCGCCGACCTGGAGATGGTTGTGATAGGCATAGGGTTCGGAAATCAGCAACAGGTCGCCCTTGGCAAAGCGGGGCCAGAGATCGGGCAGGGTCTCACCTTTGAAATGGAAGCCGCGATAGCTGTGGCTGGCCAGGCCGATCGCCAGCAGGTCCACCGGTCCGCTCTCGGATTCCAGGGTGACATGGCGTCCACTGCTCAGCTCTGCGACTTCGGGTAAGGCTTTTATCCGGTCCGGCAGCCAGTCGGGCAGGGGTGCGGAGGCGCGCTTGGAGGCGCTCTGGGTCGCCGTCACATAGATATCCCCCTGCACCGTCTGGGCCAGCCAGTCGCCGACGGTGCTGCGGAAACTCTCCACCATGATGCCCATGCCGATGGTGGCGGCAATTGCCAGTGTCAGGGCGGCGATGGCCGGACCGGTACGGCTGAGGCTGGCATCGATACCCCGCGAAGCCAATCGGCCGATGGTGCCGAAAATCTTTTTCAGTGGATACTGCAACAGGCGCGCGAGCAGCGGTACCAGTGTCGGCACCAGCAGGCAGTAGCCCATGATGAAACAGAACAGGGCGACAAAACCCAACAGCAGGCTGCGCTCTGAATTCTGCACCAGCAGCAGGCCAACTGCCATGCCGGCCAGACCGAGCAACAGCAGCCAGGGGAGCGCGCGATGGCTCTGTTGTTCAATGACTGAACGGCGGTTGACGCTGGCGGGTCGGGAGCGGGTTGCCTCCCAGGCCGGGATCGAGGCGGCGATCAGGGTGGTCAACAGACCGAGCAGAGTGCCGGTCAGCAGGATTGTCGGCGACAGGTCGAGTTGGCTGACCGTCAGGGCGAAATAGAGGTCATTGATGGTGCGGGTCACCAGCCACAGCAGTTGCCGGGCCAGCAGTATGCCGGCGCCCATCCCCAGCAGCGTGCCGATCAGTCCGATGATCATCTGTTCGGCCAGAATGGCGCGAAACACCTCGGCCCGGGTGGCCCCGAGCAGGCGCATGATGCCGAACTGGCGACGCCGCTGCAGCACCGAAAAGGTGGCCGTATTATAGATCAGGAAGCCTCCCACCAGCAGGGCCAGCAGACTCATGGCGGTCAGGTTGGTCTGGAACGCCTGGCTCATGCTGGCCATGGCGGCGGTGCGCTGTTGGGTCTCCACCAGACGGACCCCGGCGGGCAGCCACGCCTGCAGTGGCTCCGCATCGGCCTGAGTCAGGATGAGATCGATCCGGTCCAGGGTGCCGAACTGCTGCAACAGGGTCTGGGCGATGGCGATATCGGTGACCAGCACGCCGTCCAGGGCGGCATCCCGCGGATCTCCGAACAGGGCCAGAATCTCGGCCTGTGCCCGTTGGCCGGCGATATCCAGGGTGAGGTCACTGCCCACTTCCAGGCCGAGCCGGCGTGCGCTGTAGGCGGAGATCAGCAGGCCGTCACGGCGGGTCAGGAGTTGCTTAAGCACATCGGGCGGGGTGTTCCCGGTCAAGTTTCTGAACGGCTGTTCCGACAAGGGATCGACGCCGATCAGGGTCAGCTGTTCATCTCCCAGGCGCACCACCCCTTCCACCACGGGTGCGCTGGGCAGATAGGGAAACCGCATGCGCAGTCGGGTATAGAGGGTCTCTGCTATACCGGAGGGGCCGCCAATCAGCTGATGAGTGACCCGGCCGGTAAGCTGTTGCATGGTGATCTCAAAGGCCCGGCTGGCGCTCTGGTTGGCCAGTCCCACCGCCACCACCACCGCCACCCCGAGGGCGATGCCGATGACCGAAAGCGTGGCCTGCCAGCGGTGCCTGCCCTGATGGCGTAAGCCGGCGCGCCAGAGACGGGAACCTACCAATGGATCTCTCCCTGTTCGCTCAACACCCCGTCATCCAGCGTGAGTATGCGATCGGCCCGTTTGGCCACTTCCAGGCTGTGGGTGACGATTATCAGTGTCCGTTTCAACTGTCGCGACAGTCCGAGCAGGGTGTCCAGGATTTTGTTGCCGGTCTCTGCATCCAGATTGCCGGTGGGTTCGTCGGCCAGCACGATGCTGGGATTGTGAATCAGGGCGCGGGCGATGGCGACGCGCTGCTGTTCGCCACCCGAAAGCTGGTCGGGAAAGGCGTTCCAGCGATCACCCAGTCCCACGTCGGAGAGGAGGAAGCCCACCATCCGGCTGATCTCCGGTTCACTGATACCGTTCAGCTCCAGCGGCAGACCCACGTTTTCGGCAATGTTCAGCGTCGGAATCAGATTGAAGAACTGGTAGACAAAACCGATGTGGCGGCGTCTGAGCCGGGTGCGCGCCCGCTCTGACAGGGCGTTGATCTCCTGTCCCAGCACCTCTATCCGGCCGCTCTGTGGTGTGTCGATGCCGGCCAGCATGTTCAGCAGGGTGGATTTACCCGAACCACTGCGGCCCAGCAGGGCGATACACTCATGAGCCGCTACCTGAAGGTTGATGCCGTTCAGGATAGGCCGGTTGTCGCCCCCTTCCCGGTAGCTGTGTATCAGTTGTTCAACGACAAGGAGTGGTTTGTTCTGTTTATTCTGCATATGCTTCATAGGATAGGAAATCTTCAACGGTTCAGCTATCACCCAGCATGACTATTTGGCACACTAAGCCATCAACCTGAACAGCTGTCCAGACCATGCGCATAACCATCACTAGCAAACTGCCATCCGTTGGCACCACCATCTTCAGTGTGATCGGTGAACTGGCCAACCGCCATCGGGCGATTAATCTGGGCCAGGGGTTTCCGGATTTCGCTGCCCCCCGGAGGCTTCTGGACCGGGTCGATTATCATATCCAGCAGGGCCATAACCAGTATGCTCCGATGGCCGGTGCCGCCACGCTGCGGGAGGCGATTGCCGCCAAGGTGGAGCAGTGCTACGGCCGTCCGATCTCGGCAGACCGGGAGGTCACCGTAACCCCCGGCGCCACCGAGGCGCTCTACTGCGCCATTACTGCCACTGTCCGGCCGGGTGACGAGGTGATCCTGTTCGATCCCGCCTATGACAGTTATGAACCGGCCATCGAGCTGAGCGGCGGGCGGGCGGTACATCTGCCGCTGTTGCCGCCTGACTTCTCGATTGACTGGCAACGGGTCAGGGATGCGATCAATCCCCGTACCCGTATGATCATCCTCAACTCACCCCACAATCCGACCGGCGCCACCTTGTCGGCGGCGGATCTGGAAACCCTGGCGGAACTGGTGCGGGACAGCGATATCCTGCTGCTCTCCGATGAGGTGTACGAACATCTGGTCTTTGACGGTGAGGCCCATCAGAGCCTGCTGCGACACGATGAACTGGCCGCCCGCGCCTTCGTGATCTTCTCCTTTGGCAAGACCTACCATGTCACCGGCTGGAAAACCGGTTACTGCATTGCGCCGCCCGGCCTCACCGCCGAACTGCGCAAGGTGCATCAGTATGTGACTTTCGTGGCCGTGACGCCGATCCAGCTCGCCCTGGCCGATTTCATGCGCGATTGCCCCGAACACTATCGGCAGCTGCCCGCTTTCTATCAACAGAAACGGGATCTGTTCTGCTCACTGCTGCAGGAATCACGATTTAAATTCAGCCCCGCCAAAGGTACCTTTTTCCAGCTGGTGGATTATAGTGAGATCAGTGACCGGGACGACAGGGCCATGGCGGAGTGGCTGACCGGTGAGAAAGGTGTGGCGGCGATACCGGTTTCGGTGTTTTATAAAGAGCCACCGGAGGCGCGCTATGTACGCTTCTGTTTTGCCAAAGAGGATGAAACCCTCATGAAAGCAGCGGAGTTGTTGTGCAGGATTTAACGCTCACCCTGATTCAGGACGAGATACAGTGGCAGGAACCGGAGATAAACCGGCAGCGCTTCGAGGCGTTGATCGCCAATGCGCCGGCGTCTGACCTGATTCTGTTGCCGGAGATGTTCAGTACCGGCTTCTCTCTGCAATCCTTCCAACTGGCCGAAACCATGTCCGGCGAGAGCATCCAGTGGATGACCCGCATGGCGCGGGAGAGCGGGGCGGTGATCGCCGGCTCCCTGATCCTGGAGGATGATGGCCACTACTTCAATCGGCTGATCTGGATGCGCCCGGACGGCAGCTTTGCCTTCTATGACAAGCGCCACCTGTTCCGCATGGCGGAAGAGCACCGTCACTACAAATCGGGTGATGAACGGCTGGTGGTGACGCTCAATGGCTGGCGCATCTGCCCACTGGTCTGCTATGACCTGCGGTTTCCGGTCTGGAGCCGCAACAACAGCAGCTTCGATCTGCTGCTGTACGTCGCCAACTGGCCGGAGAAACGGCGGGCGCACTGGCAGAAGTTGTTGCCCGCACGGGCGATCGAGAACCTCTGCTATGTCGTCGGGCTGAACCGGGTCGGTGAAGACGGCAACGGCATTGCCTACAGCGGCGATAGCGTAGTGATCTCGCCCCAGGGTGAAGAGTTGTTGAATGCCGGGAGCAAAGCGGGCCTGTTCACCCTGCAACTCAACCACGCCGATCTGGTCAGCTATCGTGAGGTATTTCCGGCCCATCTGGATGCGGATCACTTCACCCTGTAGAGTGCCTTCAAAGAGCAATAGAGTGGGATCGATATTATGCCCCTGTCAGTAAATACAGGCTAAAATGTAAATGACAATGATTCTCTCTGAACTGCCATGGCAACCCACTTCTCAGTATTGTAAATCTTATGAGTGACGAAAACAGTGGAAGTGAGGCACCTGATGCCTTGATGCTGCTAAGCACGCACTGCGCGCACTGTCCGTCGGTGTTGACCAGCCTTGCCGAGCTGATGAAACAGGGGGTGCTGGCGAGGCTCGAAGTGATTAATCTGGAGCGCCGCCCCGACGTCGCCCAAAGGCTGGGCGTATATTCGGTACCCTGGGTGCGCATCGGTCCGTTCGAACTCACCGGGCAACGCAGTCTGGCGGAGTTTAGGCAATGGGCACAAACCTCCGCAACGCATCAGGGTATACGGGATTACATCGAAACCATGCTGGCCGAGGGTGAGGTTGAGCGGGTATTGGCGATGATTGCAAAGGACGCCGGTGTAATGGCGCGGGTAATCGAACTGCTGGACTTTGCTGACGAGAAGCTCAATGTGCGCCTCGGCGTCGGTGTGATCATGGAGGAGTACGAGGGCCACCCACTGCTGAGCGAATACATACCGCAGCTTGGCAAACTGACCCAACACACCGATCCGCGTGTGCGCGGCGACGCCTGCCACTACCTAGCGCTGAGTCACAGCAGTAACGCGAAGGTGTTTATCCATCCGCTGCTTCATGACGATAGCGCCGATGTGCGTGAAGTCGCTGAAGAAAGCCTGCATACCTTGAGTGATTGAACACCCCCCCCCCCACTGCTTTTAGCGTATAGCGAGTCTACATAGACTGCTTATCGTGACGGTCCACTGATTTCGTGCTGCATATCCGATCAGTCCGGAGAGTTCAAAAGGAGGCGCTACATGTCCGATACCATGTCACAATCCGGCCACAATCCCGATGACTATCTTCAGGCCGGGCGTTTTATTGATGCCGATGATCCGCGTGTCATGGCCTTCGCGCACAGCCATCGGGTGAGCGACGAGGTTCCCGTTGCGGCCGCTGTTCGCCTGTATCTGGCGGTGCGCGACAAGATCACCTACGACCCGTACCGGGTTGGACCGGACCCGCGTTACTTTCGCGCCAGTGACTGCCTGGCCACGGGTAGCGGCTTCTGTATTCCCAAGGCCGCACTGCTGGCGGCCTGCGCCCGTGTCATTGGTATCCCCGCACGGGTCGGATACGCCGACGTGCGTAACCACCTCTCCTCGCAGCGACTCGATGAACTGATCGGCGGCAATCTCTACACCTGGCACAGTTATACCGATCTCTATCTGGATGGCCGGTGGGTCAAGGCCACACCAGCCTTCAACAAGGAGCTGTGCCAACGCTTCGGCGTGCATGTGCTCGAGTTTGACGGACGCCATGACTCCCTGCTCCAGGAGTTCGACCAGTCCGGGCGTCGCCACATGGAGTACGCACGTCAACGCGGTGTCTTCGGTGATGTCCCGTACCAACGTATTCTCGCCGATTTCGAGGCGAATCATCCCCGGTGGCTGCATCACCGGGCCGACCTGGACGATGATCTTTTCGGGCATCAGGGCGGGAGCGAAAGCGACTCGAAAAATTTTTTGTGACCTGATCCTTTTGTGGTGCTGAAGGCCAGGGGCAACGCGCTGGGATGTGGTGGATGCAACAAGCCATATCGATTGCCATTGATGGGCACGCAGGCTTCGCCTATCTTTTTATACCTACATGCGGTAGAGGGGATAATGTATGAGTACACCACGAAAAGTTGTCGTCCTGGCCGGTAGTCTACGCAAGACGTCATTCAATCGACAGGCTGCCCAGGCGCTGGCCAAACTTGCCCCCGAGGGCTTGACGCTTGAGATGGTCGAGATCGGGCAGTTGCCGCACTATGATCAGGATGCGGATGAGGAGGGCGCGCCGCCCGCGGCGTGGAGTCAATTCCGCGATAGCATCAAGGCGGCAGATGCGGTCCTCTTTGTCACCCCGGAATACAACCGGTCGGTTCCCGGCGTTCTCAAGAATGCGATCGATGTCGGCTCGCGCCCTCCTGGTCAAAGCGCCTGGGCCGGAAAACCGGCGGCCGTGATGAGTCTATCAATCAGTGCGATTGGTGCCTTCGGTGCCAATCATCACCTGCGCCAGTCCCTAGTCTTCCTCGATATGCCTGTTTTGCAACAACCCGAGGCCTATGTCGGCCAGGCTGCGACCCTGTTCAACGCGGATGGGAGCATTGCAAATAAAGAGACCGAGGCGTTCTTCAAGAGATTCATCGACGCCTTCGCCGCCTGGATCGAGCGGACCATTGACTGAATCTTTTCCGTTCTATCCCGGCTACTGACTCAGCGAATCCATCAACACGCCCAAGAACCGACCCGCCTCACCACCGGTCACCGCCCGGTGATCGAAGGTGAGCGAAAGGGGTAGCAGGGTATGTACTGCCGGTTGGTCTTTTTCCGGTACCACGGCGGCATAGCTGTGGCCGGCGCCCAGGATGGCCACGGTGGGCGGCACCACGACCGGGGTGGCATGGCGTCCGGCGATGGTGCCGAAGTTGGTCAGGGTGAAGGTGTGTCCGCGCAGTCTTTCCGGCGGAATGCTGCGATCCTTGACCGCCTGCTTGATCCCATCCAGCTGCTCCCGCAACGCCGCGGCGGAATATTGCCCGATATCCGGTATCACCGGGACAAACAGGCCGTCTGACGTGTCAGCGGCAATGCCCAGATGCACCTTCTGCAGCAGGCGTCGCCCGATCGCGTGGGTATCGTACCAGGCGTTCAGTGCCGGTTCCGCCTCGCAGGCGGCCAGGATCGCCTGGATCAGCCGGACGGTGATGTCTTCGTCGGCCTTCCAGTGCTGGATATCCACCACGTCAAACAGGGTGACCGGCACCACTTCGGCATGCGCCTGGGCCATGCTGCGGGCCATGGTCCGGCGCACACCCCGCAGCAGTTCCATGGGGCCCACTTCTGCCAGAATCCTGGCGACCCGCTGCACGTCGGTGGCGGTCACGGTATCTTTGGGCCCGGTCGGGGTGACAATGGAGAGATCCACGTCGAGCTGCTTGGCCAGCGCCCGCACGGCGGGTGTCGTCTTGATACCGGCGCCACTGCGGCTGGAGATCTCGGTTGCCCGTTCCCGGATCACTTCGGAGCCGGCCTTGACTTCGCCCACCACGGTGCCGCTGTCTTCCTTGGCCGGTTTGGCGGGTTTCACCGCCGGGGTTTCGCCCTCGATACGGTACTCCACCAGAGGATCGCCCACCTGGACCATATCGCCCTCCTCGCCATAGCATTTGGCAATGACCCCCGCCTCCGGTGAGGGAATCTCGACAATCGCCTTGGCCGTCTCGACCGAGAGCAGGAGTTGTCCCTGTTCCACAGTATCACCCGGCTTTATCTGCCAGGAGACAATCTCCGCCTCCTGCAGTCCTTCGCCGAGATCGGGTAGATTGAATAGTTTCATGCGGCACCTCCCTGTGCCGCACCCTGCGGGCAGCTTCGCTGTGCAAAACGGCTATCCTGCCGTTTTGTCATGCGGCCGGCACCTCCTTGTGCCGCACCCTGACGGGCGGCCTGCGGCCGTGAAAATCGATTCTCCTGACAATTTTTCATGCGAACTCCATGGTCTGTTGTACGGCCTGAACAATGCGTGCGGTACTGGGTATGTAGTGCCCTTCAAGGCGGAACATGGGCATCACCGTGTCATATCCGGATACGCGGCGAATCGGCGCAAACAGGGACATCAGCCCCTCCTCGGCCAGCCGGGCGGCGATCTCGGCGCCCACGCTGCAGGTGCGGGCGGCCTCCTGTACGATGACACAGCGTCCGGTGCGTCCGACCGACTCCAGGATGGTCTCCATATCGATCGGCTTGATGGTGGCCAGGTCGATCACCTCGGCATCGATACCCGCACCGGCAAGCTGTTCGGCCGCCTGCTGGGTTTCGTGCAGCATGGCGCCCCAGCTGACCAGGGTGATGTCGCTGCCCGGTCGCAGGATAAAACAGGTGTCCAGCGGCAGCGCCTCGCCGTTGTCGTCGACCGCCTGTTTCATCAGCCGGTAGATCCGCTTCGGCTCCAGGAACACCACCGGATCGGGATCGCGAATGGCCGCCAGCAGCAGTCCGTAGGCGCGGGTGGGGGAGGAGGGGATCACTACCCGAATGCCGGGCATATGGGCAAACATCGCTTCGGTGCTTTCGGAGTGGTGTTCCGGGGCGTGGATGCCGCCGCCATAAGGGGCGCGCAGTACCATCGGACAGGTGAGCCGGCCGCGGGTGCGGTTGCGCATGCGCCCCGCGTGATTCACCATCTGATCGATGGTGGGATAGATAAAACCCATGAACTGGATTTCGGCGACCGGATGCAGCCCCTGTGCCGCCATGCCTACCGCCGCACCGGCAATCATGTTCTCCGCCAGCGGCGTATCCAGCACCCGTTCTTTGCCGAATTTTTCCAGCAGGCCGACGGTGGCGCGGAAGACGCCGCCGTTGATACCGATATCCTGACCCAGCAGCACCATCTCCGGGTCTTGTGCCATCTCGTGCATCAGGGCCAGATTGACGGCTTCGACCAGCGTAATTTCAGTCATGGCTCGACTCCTTGTCCGGCAGTGATTGGCGCTGCTGGTGCAACTCCTGGGGCAGTTCGGCATAGAGCGAATCAAACATGCTTTGCGGATTGGCCGGCGCGCTGTCGAGATAGTGTTGCACCTCCTGCTCAATCTCCGCCTTGCACTCCCGGATCAGTGTCGTCTCCTGTTCATCCGACCAGATCTGGCGTGCCTCCATGAACTTCTTCAGGCGCGGTACCGGGTCCAGCTTGCGATGCGCCTCCAGCTCCTCGTCGCTGCGGTAGCGGGTGGCGTCGTCAGCCGTGGTGTGATGACAGAGGCGATAGCTGATCGCCTCGATCAGAGTCGGCCCGCCGCCGCCGCGGGCCTGTTCGATCGCTTCGGCCACATAGTGTCGCACCGCGAGCGGGTCGTTGCCGTCGATCTGGATGCCGGGGATGCCGGCGGCAATCGCCTTCTGGGCCAGGGTTTCCGAGCGGGATTGCAGACTGCGCGGTACCGAGATGGCCCACTGGTTGTTATTGACGACAAACACCAGTGGCAGGTTCCACACCCCGGCCAGGTTGATCGCCTCGTAGAAATCCCCCTTGGAGGTGCCGCCGTCACCCAGCAGGCAGACCACCACCCGGGGCTGCTTGCGGTACTTGATGGCGAACGCCACGCCAGCCGCCTGGGTGGTGTGGGTGGAGATGGGGACGCAGATGGGAAAGTCGTCCCCCAGATCGGGGTTGGCCATGCCGCGCTCATCGCCACCCCAGTAGAGCAGCAGGTCACGGACCCGGAAGCGGCGAAACAGCAGGGCGCCGTTTTCGCGGAAACTGGGGACGATGACATCTTCCGAGCGCATGGCATGACCGACGCCAGCACCGACTGCCTCCTGTCCCAGGGAGGATGCAAAGGTGCCTATTCGACCGGTGCGCTGCAGGGCGATGGCGCGCTCGTCATAGAGCCGGGTATAAATCATGTTTTTGTAAAGGGCGTGGAGGGTCTCGGTATCCTCAGCCAGGGGTGGCAGGCTGCCTGTCGGTTCACCGTCGGGATCCAGGAACTGATGGTATTCGACCTTGAAAGAGCGTGACTGATTCAAACCTGACCTCCTGTGCTGCAAGCACCCAAGCCGTAGTGCATTTGGGATCTCTGTTGTCCACCCGTCTGTCCTGATGAGACGCTGCCTGGCGGGTGATCCCTGTGCCGGTAGGGACGTTCTACACCTGTTTCAGGACTGCGGATGATTATCTCTGAGTTTAGTCCATTCAGTTGTTAAAGGTGCGGCCGGCCGGCCATAAAGATATTGTCAGTTTTTTTTACAAATGGGGTTGGCAAACGATGTTGTAAATAATAAAAAATATTATCATTCAATGAGTTGTAGTTATTGGCATCGATTATGCATTTATGATGGCAAAGGGTTATCGTCCTGGTTATCAGAACCAACTTAAAGACAGCACACTCGGGAAACGGAAGGAGCTCCGAAATGAAAGGCAGATTTCTCAATCGCAAGAAAGCAACACTGATCGCATCCGCGCTGGGTCTGCTTGTGACATCCGGTGTCGGCCTTGCCGGTCCTATTGTCACCCAGTGGAGCTACTCCACTGACGCCACCTTTACTGCTGCAACCTTTTCGGGTGGTGGTGGCACTACGAATAGCGGAACGCCATTGCCCACAATGGATTATGAACTCTCCTGGGGTGCAACGGGCGGCGATTTCCAGAATCCCACCAATAATGCCAGCCTCAACCGCAGCGCCCTGACCATCGGTAGCGGAACCGCAGGCACCACAACCGGTGGCGGGCCGGCAACCGGCAGTGTGGATACCCTGATCGGTGGTGGCCCGGTCATGGCCAACAATATCGGTATCGGGGTCAACATGACCCACTGGAACAATCCTATCAGCGCGAGTTTTGCCACGCTGCTGACCGGCACCATTTTCGATACCCTGACCCTGACGCCGACCGCCCCGGTTGCTGGTTCCCCGGTGAATGCGCCAGCACTCACATTCAATTTCCATTTTGCCGAGACCCCCAACGAAGGACCCTGTGCCGGTGGTACCGCAATCCCCTGTGGTGACCTGTTCGGCATCTTCGGTGTACCCACGCTGAACCAAGGCTTCAGTTACGACGGCAACAACTATCTTGCCAGCGTGGTGATTTCAGACGGTCAGGGTGGTGCCTCGCCCATCGGGACCTTGAGTGATCCACAGTGTGCCGCGATCGGTTTTGGTTCCGGATGCCAGGGGTTCCTGACAACAGAAGAGGCTGCCACAACTGTACAGTTTGCCTTCGTGGTCAGCACTGAACCTGTGTACGTGCCTGAGCCCGCCACTTTGGCCTTGATGGGCCTGGGTCTGTTTGGTCTCGGTTACAGACGCTTTAAAAGCGCCTGATACCATCGCCTCCTGAACAAACCCCGCTTCGGCGGGGTTTTTTGTGCCTGGTCTCACCTCCGCTGAGATGGCGGGTTGATCTGCTGGTGGAGATGCAGGCATCGCTGGAACAAAACGCTATAGAATAGCGGTCGGCTCCATCCGTTGCCGCCGGACAATTTTATTGCCAGCCTGTCAAGCATGATCCCAGCCGAATCGATATCCGTAGCACTCTCCACCTTTACTCTGATTGCCCTCGCCGAATTGGGTGACAAGAGCCAGCTGGTCTGCATGACCCTGGCGGCACGACACCGCCACTGGCCGGTCATACTGGGGGCCGCAGTCGCTTTTGCACTACTCAATCTGCTAGCGGTGCTGTTTGGCGCCAGTGTGGCCGCCTGGGTGCCGGAACGGGTAATGGCCGGTGTGGTGGCTGTGCTGTTTGGCGGCTTTGGCATCCATGCCCTGTTCACCCGGGAAGAGGATGATTCGGTTGCCGTGCAAGAAAAACCGGGACATGGCATTTTCCTCACCACGCTGTTGTTGATTCTGGTGGCCGAATTTGGCGACAAGACCCAGATTGCTGTTGCCGGTCTGGCCAGCAGTATGGCCCCGCTGCCGGTCTGGATTGGCGCCACTGGGGCACTGGTGCTGGTCTCCGTTCTCGGCGTCTGGGCCGGCCGGACCCTGCTGCAGCGTCTGCCGCTGCACTGGTTACATCGGGTGGGCGGTATGATCTTCCTGCTGTTTGGGCTGCTGGCGGCCTGGCGTGCATTCACGCTGGTATAGCGGAAGGCGATCGTCGGGTTACGCCTTTGGCTGATGCGTTCTACAATGCTGTGCTATGGATGCGCTATCTGTATACCGCGTGAAGAGAAAAGGTCTTGAATATGAAAAAGCCGAAAGTAACTACTCGCCCCAGTCCGCATACAGAGAGCACAGAGATATGCTCGGCAAAAAGCAGATAACCGCCAAGAACGCGAAGCACACAAAGGAAAGCCGAGGCTTTTTCTTGGCATCCTTGGCGTTCTTGGCGGTTACAATGCAATTTATGGGGGCTATGAGTGATGAGGGTAAGCAGTTACAGCTGAAGAATGAGAAAGATCTGCTCAAAGAAGCGATCCGGGTGGGGATGATCTATGCCGAGAAACGGGGTGCCGCGGAGTTCGAGAAGACCGATTCACAACAGCTGAAGGTGGAGTATTTTTACCGTTTGCTGGTACATGACAAGCAGATACAATCGCTCGCCAAGGATCAGTTGGGCGATCCGGGTATGCGGCACAAGCTCGCTATCTGGATCTCAAAACTGCTGCTCGACGATCATCCGCTTAACCAGTAGGATGAGTGGGTGATGAGTCTCGGCCTGTCGTGCTCGCTGTTTTATGTACGGCTGGTTGGCGGTGAAAAATCGAGTAGACGGCGGGGATCAATACCAGGGTGATCAGGGTGGAGACGCTGAGCCCACCGATCACGGCCCGGGCCAGTGGTGCCTGGGCATCGGCCCCTTCACCGATGCCGAATGCCAGCGGCAGCAGTGCCAGGATGGTGGTCAGGGTGGTCATCAGTACCGGGCGCAGCCGGCGCCGTCCCGCCTCGATCAGGGCGGTGTCGGTATCGAGCCCGGAGCGGCGTAGCTGTCCGGCCTGATCCACCAGCAGGATGGCGTTGTTGACCACGATGCCGCCGAGCATGATACAGCCGATGGCCGACTGCAGGTTCAGGGTGGTGTCGGTGAGAAACAGGGTCAGCAGAACACCGATGGCCGCCAGCGGCACCGACAGCATCACCACCAGCGGATCACCCAGTGATTCATACTGAGAGGCCAGTACCATGTAGACCAGCAGCAGCGCCAGCAGCAGGGAGATCAGCAGTTCACCGAAGGCTTTCTGCTGCTCCTCGAAATTGCCCGATATCAGCAGATCATAGCCCATGGGGCGCGGGATCTGGTTGAGCCGGGTCTGAATATCCGCTGCCACCGAACCGAGATCCCGGTCGGCCACGTTGGCGGTGACGCTGATCAGGCGCTGCTGGTCCTTGCGCTCGATGGTGGCCGGACCCTCTCCCGGAGCGCTGTCCACCAGGTTGCGCAGCACCACCATCTCGCCGCCGGGGGTACGCAGGGTCAGGTCAAGGATCTCATCCAGGGAACGCTTCTCCGCGTCTTCCAGTTGCACCAGGATACGATAGGCGTTGCCCTCGACCCGGAACTCTCCTGCCTTGGAGCCGGCGACGGCGGTTTCGATCACCTCGGTCACGTCACGCACACTGAGTCCCAGGTCGCTGATCTTGTCGCGTTTGACATGGATCTCCTGTTGCGGGATACCTGCCTCGCGACTCAGTTCGATGTCGGTGACACCAGGCACGTCGGCTATGGCGGTCGAGACCTGCTGTGCCAGCAGCACCAGGGTGTCAATATCGTACCCGCGTACCTCGATCGTCACCCCTTCCACGCTGGCCAGCAGGCGCTCCAGCAGGAATTGTCCCTGGGGGGCGCGCACCCGAATCTTCATGCCGGGAATCCGGTTATCCAGCCGGCGGCGCAGATCGTTGGCGATCTCCTGATTGGAACGGTTGCGCTGGGTGACCGGGAGCAGGGATAGACTGATCTGACCAATCGCCTTGGAACTGCCCCGGGAGCCGGAAGTCATCACACTGACCACCGATGAGACGCTCTCCGGCACCGCGCCATAGACGATCTCTTCCATCAGGCGGGTCTGCCGGTCGATCAGGTCCAGGCGGGTACCGACCTCCATCTCGCCGCTGATTCTGACCTCGCCTTCATCGCTGGGGGGCATGAACTCGGTGCCGATCAATGGCGCCAGGAACAGGCTGGCGGTAAAAATGATCAGGGCGGCGAGGACGGTAACCGAACGTTGACGAAGTACCGCCGCGAGCAGGTCGCGATAAGCGTTCTCCATCGCCTCGAAGCCGGCCCCGGCGCGGGACGCCAGGCGTGTCCGCCAACTGCCGCTGTCGCCGGCCACGGGTTGCTGTTTGAGCAGCCGGGAGCCGAGCATCGGCACCAGACTGAGAGAGACCAGCAGGGAGCAGAACAGGGAGAACATGATGACGTAGGCGAGTTCCTTGAACAGCACCCCGGAGACGCCCCGTACGAAGATCAGCGGCAGGAAGATCACCAGGGTGGTGATCGTACCGGCGGTGACCGCCGAGGCCACCTCGCCGGTTCCCTTGACGGCGGCGGTGGCGGGGGACTCCCCGGTCTCCTGCTGGCGTCTGAAGATGTTTTCCAGCACCACGACGGAGCTGTCCACCATCATGCCCACCCCCAGCGCCAGGCCACCCAGGGTCATCAGGTTGAGCGTGAAGCCACCGAAGTAGAGCAGGCTGAACGTGGCGAGCATGGAGATCGGTATGGCCAGCGAAATGACCAGGGTACTGCGCAGATTGCGCAGGAAGAACAGCAGCACCAGCACCGCCAGTGAGCCACCGTACAGCACCGAGCGGGCCACGTTGGTGATGGCGCGCTCGATAAAGTTGCCTTGATTGATCACCGGGGTGATGTGGATCTGGGGAAAGGCCTGGTTGACGGCCGCCACCTCGTCCAGCACCCGGCGTGCCACCTCCACGGTGTTGGCACCGGACTGCTTGCGGATGGCGACGCGCACCCCTCGCTCGCCGTTGACCCGGATGATGCGGGTCGGTTTTTCATAAGTGTCGCGGATCTTGGCGATCTGGCCCAGGGTGATAACCGCGCCTTCGCGCTGACCCACCACGGTATTGCGAATCTGTGCCAGGTCGCTGAACTCGGCCGGGGCGCGCAGGGTGATCTGATAGCGGCCCTGTTCGAGCTTGCCGGCCGGAAGATCCAGATTGGCGTCCCGGATGGCTGACAGTATGTCATTCAGCGGCAGCCCCAGGGCGTTCAGTTTGACCGGGTCCAGCTCTACCCGTACCTCGCGATTGAAGCCCCCCCAGGGGTCCACCTGGGCCACGCCGGGCACCCGGGCAAAACGGTAGCGGATCTGCTGTTCGATAATCTGGGTCAGTTCCACCGGGTCCAGTTTGCTGGAGATGCCGAGGATCACCACCGGATAACTGTCCACGTCGAATTTGCTCACCCGGGGGCCGACAATGTCGTCGGGCAGTTCACTGATCTCGTCCCCCAGGGTGGCCTGCACGTCGATGGCTGCGGTATCGATGTCCGAACCCCAGCCGAAACTGACCCGTACCCGGCTGTTGCCTTCATAGGAGGCGGAGGTCATCTCCTCCACGCCCGGCACGGTGGCGACGATCTCCTCGACAATCTGGGTGACCAGCCGCTCCATGACAATGGGATCGGCCCCTTCATACTGGGTGCGCACGGTGAGGGTGGGCAGTTCGATGCTGGGCAGCAGATCGATCTGCAGACGGCTCAGGGCGACCGCCCCCAGCACCACCACGATCAGTGCCAGCATGCTGGTAAAGACCGGACGGCGAACGCTTGCGCGGGCCAGATTCATGGGCGGATTTCCGCCTGTTTTTCTGCGACACGGATGGCTGAGCCGTCATCCAGCAGTTGCTGACCCAGGACCACCACCTGCCCGGTGAGGGGTGCTCCGGTGACCTGTACCCGGCCGCCTTGCTGTATACCCAGCGTTACCGGTCGCCAACTGACGCTTTTGCGGTCAGCGGATACGACAAACACGCCGCTCCTGCCATCCCGGGTAATCAGTGCCTGTTCCGGTACGATGATGGCATTAAGCGCCTGTTCCAGGGTCACCGTGACGCGCGCAAACATACCCGGTTTGAGTCTCAGCAGGGGGTTTTCAACCCTCAGTTCCACCTGGGCCTGGCGGGTGCTTTCACGAAACACCGGGGAGATGCGAACCACGGTGCCGCTGAAGGATTCTCCGGGATAGGCGTCGGTGGTCAGGCTGGCGTTCTGCCCCTGTTGCAGCAGGGCGTAATCCCGTTCGGTGACGAAGAACACCACGGTGATCGGGTTGAGTTCCACGATGCGCAGCAGCGGGGTATTGGCGCTGACGGTTTCTCCTTCATCGACATAACGCTCCGCTACCACCCGCTGTTCACTGTCGCCACGCCAGTTGGCGGTGACCACGGTGTAACCGAGCCGGATACGGGCGCTCTCCAGTGCCGACTCGGCGCGGGTAACCTGGGCCCGGGTTACATCCACATGGGCCTGTTTGGCCAGTTGGTCGGCCTTGGCGGCATCCCGTTGGGATTCGGAACTGACGCCGCGCTGGCGCAATTTTTCAACCCGTTCCAGCTCCCGCTCGGCAATCTTCAGCAGGCTTTGCGCCTCGGCCAGGTTGGCCCGGGCCACGGCCAGTTCCGCTTCAGCCTGCCTGACATCCTGGACATACTCATCATTGTCCAGCCTGGCCACCACCTGGCCCTGGGAGACGATGTCCGCCAGATCCGCATCCAGCTGTTCGATGCGGCCGCTGACCTTGGGCGCCACCACTATCTCGGCCTGCGCCTGGAGGGTACCGGAAAAGGTGCGCTGGCGTTCGATATGGTCCTGTTCAACGGTCGCCACCTCAACCGGGATCGGTTGAGTGGTTTTACTATTTGATGCGACGTTTTCCCTGGAGCCGGTCAGACGATCATATATGAGCCCACCCACTGAAGCAGAGACAGCCAGTAATATCAGTAGGAAAAGCCAGGATCTTCTTCGCATGTTGGTCAGGCCAGGTAACAGGATGATGTGTGAAGTAGCGCAGCTGCAGTATTCATGTTCTGACTTTCAACCGCAGGTACCTTCCCATGATTAATGATTTAAACATGGTTGTATAAATATTCATATCGAAGTTAATGATGTTGAGATGGGTCTGATTTCCCGCGGTTTTAACTGCCACGCCTTTCACTGAGTGGCCGCGTTTGCGACGCTAACGGCTCAACGCCGGGCTGAGTGAATCAGCCCGGCTACTCGTGGGTCGCTTTTCATCAGGCAGCATGTTGCAGGCACTCCGGGTGATGCTCTGGATTACAGCTGCGTGAGCGAAGCCGGTTGCGGATTAAATTGACCGCCATACAGATGCCGGCAAAGAATGCTGTGAAAAGTATTGCCGCGATACCCGTCAGGCCAAGATACCAAAACATGATCATTGCGGAATTTTCGACCATGGCACCAATGGCGCTGATTGCAAAGGACAGGAAACTGACGGCAAATGAAATCATGATCATCTGCTTGAGTAATGTATTTATCTGGTTCATCTGTTTTCTCCTGGTAGACGGTTACCGATTGACGGTTCCCAGTGTAGGGACGGTAATCTGAATACAAGCTGAAAAAAGATGACAGGCAGTTGTGTTAAGCCGGAGAGGCTGATTGTCTGCATGACGGGCAAGGACTTTTGCCGGTTAAATCTTTACGCCCCGTATCACTGCCCGGTTGTCTCCGGGACTCCGATAATCGTCACCATGCCCCTGACCATGGCTGCGCCTCTGTTATGGTAGCTGTGATTGATGTTGCCGCGGAAATGGGCGCTGTCACCTTGTTCCAGCGGTATCTGCTCTCCAGCCACTTCCAGGGTCAGCTCGCCGTCAATAATATAGAGATACTCCTCGCTCCCCGGCGGGTGAGGCTTGCCGATATGGGTGGATGCAGGTGCCAGGGTAAATGTCTGCTGGCTGTAGGCCGGGTTGCCCAGGGGAGAGACGGTGGTTGCCCGATAGTGGCCGTCGCCCGACTCGCTCCGCCCCATGTTTTCATGCCGGATCACCTCCACCCGGTTATGCTGCTTCTCCAGCAGGTCATCGATGGTGCAGTTGAGTGCCACGGCGATCTTGTAGACGGCGGCCAGGCTTGGATTCGATTCATCCTTCTCGATGGTGGCCAGGGTGGCGCGGGGGATATTGGCGCTGTCCGCCAGTTGCTGCTGGGTAATGTTGCGCCTGGCGCGTATTTCCCGGATGCGATTGCCCACCAGATTGGTGATCATGAATGCGACCTCGCTGCCTGATATGCCAACTTGAAAACATTAATGTTGCCATTTTGTTTTTTTTATTGACAGAAGGCAAGCAGATTGACAAAATAACAACATAAATGTTGTAGAATGAGATTTTTCTCTCCAAGCAGCCGATTCAAGAGGTTATCAGTAATGCCTGTCGTCAATCGTTATATCGACATCGATCAAGTCGAGAAGGAAGCCAAGAAAGACTATATTGATCGTCACTCTCCCTTTATTCATTGTGCAGAGCGCGCCACCCAGGGTGAGCTTTTCAAGGTGACTGTTCGCATGGGCAACGAATATGCTCATCCGGACGATCATGATCACTACATTCGCTCGGTGCAGCTCTATAATGGCCAGACACTGCTCGCCGAGGCGAGCTTTCCTCCCGGCACGCTGGGCGGAACGGGCGCCAAGGGTAATGCCGAGGTGACCTTCAATGTTGTCCCCTCCGGCAGTAGACTGAAGTTGAGTGCGATGGCCTACTGTACCAAGCATGGCCTGTGGGAGAGCGATCCGGTAGAAGTGGCTGTTGCCTGACTACCTTCAAAGGACTTCTGCGCTTTGCAGGGTCTGCCTGTCTGTTTAAAAATCAACCAATATCCGGAGAGAGTTAAAATGAGCGTACTTGTTGCAAAACCAGCCCCTGATTTCACCGCCCAGGCCGTGATGCCGGACAATTCATTCGCGGACCTCACCCTGTCCAGTTACCGGGGTAAATATGTCGTTCTGTTCTTCTATCCCCTGGACTTTACCTTTGTCTGTCCGTCCGAGTTGATCGCCTTCAATCATCGACTGGAGGAGTTCAAGAAGCGCAATGTCGAGGTGATCGGTGTCTCCACTGATTCCCACTTCTCCCACCTGGCGTGGAAGAATACTCCGGTCAATAACGGCGGCATCGGTAATGTTCAGTACCCGCTGGTGGCGGATATCTCCAAGGAGATCACCAACGCCTATGATCTGAACACCGGTCCGGGCATCGCCCTGCGTGGCTCCTTCCTGATTGACAAGGAGGGTATGGTGCAGCATCAGGTGGTCAATAACCTGCCGTTGGGGCGTAATATTGATGAGATGCTGCGCATGGTGGATGCCCTGCAGTTCACCGAGGAGCACGGGGAGGTGTGCCCCGCCGGCTGGAAGCAGGGCGAGGCCGGCATGAAGGGCTCCACCGAAGGGGTGGCGGAGTACCTGGCTGAGCATGCCGAGACCCTGTAACCCGTGCTGGCTATGCTAAAAGCCAGATGCGAGGAATATCGCTTTTGTAGGAGCGGATTTATCCGCGAATGTCGCGGCTGAAGCCGCTCCTACGGAGCGATTTTTCAAGCCAAATCAACTGAAGCCGACCGTAGGAGCTGCTTTAGCTGCGATTTTGGCGCACCTGTTGCCAGGGTTGCCCGCAAGGTGCCCGGTCAATGCGGCCAATCCAGAGTCTTTCAGGTGGTGAATAATCGCCGTCGAACTGAAACAGAGTGCTGTTGATGATTACACGATCCATGTATCTGGCAGATTTCAATGTGAGTGGGCAGTGAATCTTCCAGATCTCATGGAGGGGCGTCTGATCAGGCGCTACAAGCGCTTTTTGGCTGATGTGCGACTGGCCGATGGTGCCGAGGTGATCGCCCACTGTCCCAATACCGGCTCGATGAAGAATTGCGCCGAGCCTGGCAGCCGCGTCTGGTTGCAGGATGTCAACTCCCCAAAACGCAAGCTGAGATACCGCTGGGAACTGGTGGAAGTGCAGGAGCGTTATCTTGCCTGCATCAATACCGGTCGGGCCAATGCGCTGGTCAGGGAGGCTATCATTGCGGATCGCATTCAGGCACTCAACGGTTATTCCATGATTCACAGTGAACGACCCTACGGTAATGAGGGGAGCCGAATCGATCTGCTCCTGACCGGGTCTGGTTTGCCGGACTGTTATCTCGAGGTGAAAAATGTAACCCTGCTGGTGGGGGATGGCCTGGGGGCTTTTCCCGATGCGGTTACTATCCGGGGGCGTAAGCATCTCCGGGAACTGATGGCGGTGGTGCAGGCAGGGCACAGAGGAGTGCTGTTTTTCAACGTCGCCCACAACGGCATTGAACGGCTGGAACCCGCCTGGCATATCGACCCGGGCTATGGGGAGGCGCTGGTGGAGGCGGTGGCGGCGGGCGTCGAGGTGCTGGCGTATGGGGTCGAGTTTTCCCGGGGGCAGATGCATCTGAATCATGTAGTGCCTTTTAACCTGGGAGCCTCTTTTTCTGATCCGGCGTCGCAATCCAATATCAGTCAGGCCTAATATGATTTTTCATTGATATAGGTCATTTCCCGTATTTGGTCTATAAATACTTTTTTAAACAGTCACTTAGAGATGGGAGAAAGCTGATAAACAGCAGATTTAGGCTTGACAAATATCACTATCGGGTGTTTCATAGCCCCAATTTTTGTAAATAACCGGAATGTTTGTCAGGTTTGAATATCAGTATTTGGTAATTGTTTTCTTAACTTTGTAAATAAGGGGGGGTTCATGGACGCCGTAGCTGAACAGAAGTACGACCTGGGTGTTGTACGCTGGTTCACCGTCATGGCTGCAGTCTACCTGTTGGTAGGCGCTCTCGTCGGGGTATATATCGCCTCCGAGTTGGCTTGGCCGGTGCTGAATTTTGATCTGCCGTACATCACCTTCGGACGCCTGCGTCCGTTACATACCAACGCAGTGATTTTTGCCTTTGGCGGCTGCATCCTGATGGCCACGGCCTTCTATTCGGTACAGCGCACCTGCGGTGTCCGTCTCTGGAGCAACAAGCTGGCCTGGTTCACCTTTATCGGTTGGAACCTGATTATCCTTTCCGCGGTGATCACCCTGCCGCTGGGTATCACCCAGAGCAAGGAGTACGCCGAGCTGGAGTGGCCGATCGATATCGCCATTGCGGTGGTGTGGCTCTCCTATACCATCAACTTCATCATGACCATCGCGAACCGCAAGAGTTCGCATATCTATGTGTCGAACTGGTTCTTCCTCGGCATGATGATCATGATCACCTACCTGCACGTGGTGAACAGCCTGGCCATTCCGGTCGGCATGTTCAAGTCCTACTCCCTATTCTCGGGTGTGCAGGATGCCATGATCCAGTGGTGGTGGGGGCATAACGCGGTGGGCTTCTACCTGACTGCCGGTTTCCTCGGCATCATGTACTACTTCGTTCCCAAGCAGGCGGGACGCCCTATTTACTCCTATCGCCTGTCAGTGATCCACTTCTGGGCGCTGATGTTCGGTTATGTGTGGCTGGGCGCGCATCACCTGCAGTATACCGCGCTGCCTGACTGGACCGGTTCACTGGGTGCGGCCATCTCCCTTGCCATGATCATCCCCTCCTGGGGTGGCGCGGTGAACGGCATGTTGACCCTCTCGGGTGCCTGGGACAAACTGCGCACCGACTATGTGCTCCGCTTCCTGATCATGTCTCTGGCCTTTTACGCCATGTCCACCTTTGAAGGACCGGTGATGTCGATCAAGACGGTCAACGCGCTCTCGCACTACACGGACTGGACCGTTGGCCACGTACACTCCGGTGCATTGGGCTGGGTGGCCATGATTGGTATTGGCGCGATTTACCATCTGATGGTCAACGTATTCCATGTACAGATGTGGTCAGTCAAGCTGATCAATGCCCACTTCTGGACTGCAACCATTGGTACGGTGATTTATATCGTTGCCATGTGGGTTTCGGGCATTATGCAGGGTCTGATGTGGCGTGCCTATGATGAGTACGGCACCCTGGCCTACACCTTCGCCGAGTCCGTTGAGTCGATGCACCCCTACTACGCGATGCGCGCCATCGGCGGCATGGTCTTCCTGACCGGTGCGGCAATTATGGTGTTCAACGTCATCATGACCGTACTACAGGCCAATGCCCGGGGCACAGTGCAGCAGGCGCGCTCCGCAACCGCTGCAGCGTCGGCATAAGGGGAGTATTTAACAATGGCTATGCAAGAAAAAATGGAAAAGAACATCTGGGGCCTGCTGATTGTGCTGGCACTGGTGCTCAGTGTGGGCGGTATTGTCGAGATCGTGCCACTGTTCTATCTGGACAACACCATGGAGTACAACAAGCATCCAGAGATTGTCTGGCAGCGTAAGGCTGAACAGGCCCTGACTGATCATCAGGCGGGAGATGGCATGCGTCCTTATACTCCGCTCGAGCTGGCTGGACGCGATGTCTATATCCGCGAGGGCTGTTATCTCTGCCATTCCCAGATGGTTCGACCGTTCCGTGATGAGAAAGAGCGTTATGGACACTACTCGCTGGCTTCCGAGTCGATGTACGACCATCCGTTCCAGTGGGGATCGAAGCGTACCGGGCCGGATATCGCCAGATTGGGTGGCAAGTACTCTGATGACTGGCACCGCAAACACCTGCGTGCACCCCGTTCGGTCGTACCCGAGTCGGTCATGCCCAACTATCCCTGGCTACAGCATGCCGAGCTGGATGGTGAAACCATGCAGTCCCACATGCGCGGTTTGCAGCGGCTCGGTGTTCCCTATAACGAAGCCGATATCCAGGCGGCGCCAGCGCTGTTGAAGGGCAAGAACGAAGAGGATGCGGTAGTCGCGTTCCTGCAAGTGCTGGGCACCATGGTCAAGCTGGACGAAAGCAAGGTCTATCGTGAATAGTCTGAAGGATTATTTTTCGACCGATTTACAGGCGATGACCACCAATGATTGGGTGGGCACGATCCTTACCGTGGTCATCTTCCTGTTGATGCTGGGTCTGTATGTTTATGTCTTGCGTCCAAAAAAACGGGACCACTTCGAAAAACAGAAGCATATCCCGATGGATGATGAAGAGAATAATAGCGGAGATAAAAATGGCCGATAACAATCCATTTCCGGGTGAAAACAATACCGGACATATCTGGGACGATAATCTGCGGGAACTTGATAATCCAATCCCTCGCTGGTGGATGATCGCCTTCTGGGCATCCATTCTCTGGGTGATTGGTTATGCGATTCTCTATCCCATGATTCCCGGTCTCAGCGGTTATACCAAGGGCATCATGGGCTGGACCCAGATGGGTGAATATCGGGAAGGTCTGGATGAGGTTCAGCAGGTGCGCGCGGAGTTCGAGACCAAACTGCAGGGGATGACAGCCAAGGAGATCCTGGCGGATGAGGGCCTCACCAGTTATACCATCGCCTCGGCCAAGGTGCTGTTTGGTGACAACTGTGCCGCCTGCCACGGCTCCAGTGGCCAGGGTGGTCCCGGTTATCCGGTACTCGCCGATGACAACTGGATATACGGCGGTGGGGTGGAAACCATTGAACAGAGCATCACCAATGGCCGCATGGGTATCATGCCGGCCCAGGCAAAGCTGTTGACCGATGAGGAGCTGGATAAACTGGCGGCTGCAGTGATGTCCGGTAACCCGGCGGCGGAACCCCTGTTCATGGAGAAGGCGTGTTTTGCCTGCCATGGCCCTGATGGCAAAGGCATGCAGGCACTCGGGTCTGCCAACCTGACCGATGCCATCTGGCGTTTCAAAGAGGCGGATCAGTTGGCCAGTGTCAAGCAGACCATCAGACACGGTGTAAACGATGCATCCGATCCCATGAGCCGGGAAGCGGTCATGCCCAAGTTCGGTGATCGTCTGTCAAAGGATGACATCAAGAAACTGGCCGTTTATGTGTATAAATTCGGTGGCGGCCAGTAAGCGCATGCTTTAATCCCTGCCGCATGGAGATCCAATCTCCAAGCGGCAGGAACTTCAGGTTGTCTGTATGGGGAGGTCTACGATGAATGTAGATGCTGTCGCTGTCGCGTCCTTTGCTGCTATCGCAATTTGCGTGGTTATTGTTGGTTATCTTGGCTTCAAGGTGAAGAGGCTGATGAACAAGGATGCAAAGAGCCATAGAGAGTAACACACTCTTTATTCATAGGTGTATAAAAAGGGGGGATGAACCCCCTTTTTTAATAGTGATATAATGCAGGTTATTTATTGACAAATCGCATTTTTTTCAATCCGTCCTTTCAGTAAACTGACGCCCGGTAAGTTGTAGCAGATTGCGGCATATTGATCGCGTGCGTGTGCAGCCTGCAGTTGTTATTTAGAGGAGTGATTTCGTTGAGCGGCAATCCACAAGCAAAGCATGATGCGGTAGTCGATGAATTGTATGCGGAGGCGGGTCACTGGAAGATCAATACGGGCGAGGAGAAGATCCACGCCAAGCGCATACCCGGAAAATGGCGCATCTGGAAGTGGCTGGCCAGTCTGGTGTGGCTGCCGTTTTTTCTGGTGCCCTATCTGCGTTGGGGTGACCGCCAGGCGATTCTGTTTGATATCCCCAACCGCCAGTTCCACCTGCTGGGCGTCACTATTCTGCCGCAGGATTTCTGGATGCTCTCCCTGCTGCTGCTTTTCTTTGCCATTCTGTTGGCGGTAGTCACGGCGCTGGCCGGGCGCGTCTGGTGCGGTTTTTTCTGTTTCCAGACGGTCTGGACCGATATCTTTACCTGGTTGGAAGAGAAACTGGAAGGCCCGCCACAAAAACGCAAGAAACTGGATCAGGGCCCGCTTACCTTCACCAAGGTACGGGTCAAGACGACCAAGCATCTGATCTGGATTGTCATCTCCGCCTTGACCGGAATCTCGTTTGTGGCCTGGTTTGTGGATGCCTACCAGCTGTGGGCTGACCTGTTCACCTTTAATCTCGGTCTGACAGCGGTTGTTACCATTCTGCTTTTCATCGGCGGCACCTATGGCCTTGCCGGTTACCTGCGTGAGCAGACCTGCTTCTGGCTCTGTCCCTACGCCCGTATTCAGGGTGTGATGGTGGATAACACGACGGCTGTTCCTACCTATGATTTTCATCGTGGGGAACCACGCGGTCGGGTTAAAAAGGGCGCCAGGGATACAGAGCAGAAAACCGGCGACTGTGTCGACTGCAACCAGTGCGTGGCGGTCTGCCCCACCGGCGTGGATATCCGGCATGGTCAGCAGGAGGGTTGTATTACCTGTGCCCTCTGTATCGATGCCTGTGATGCGGTGATGGAGAAGCTGGACCGACCCAAAGGTCTTATTCGCTACGAGTCGCTGGATGTGCTGAATGGCAAAGAAGAACGGCCGCTGCTCAAGCGCCCACGGGTATGGGTTTACAGTCTGGTGCTTTTGTTGTCACTGACCGGGATCGGTTACGGCATGGCGACGCTGGATGCCATCGAGATCAAGGTGATCCATTCCCGGCAACCACTCTATGTGTTGCAGAGTGATGGTTCCATCCAGAACAAATACACCATTAAAGTACTCAATAAGCTGACGGAAGATCTGCCGGTGACTCTAACCGCTCGCGGTATCGATGGGCTGGTGCTGGTGGGTGCGGATGAGCCGGTGCATGCACGTAAAGGAATGGTGACGCCGCGGACGCTGTTTGTGCGCATACCACGGGACAAGCTGAAAGCCGAGTCACAGCCGTTGGTGTTTTACGCAGAGAGCACGGACAGCAGCGGTAAACGCCTGGTCAGCAAACGTGAAAGTGTGTTCATCGGTCCGAACCAATAACGCGATAAATCGCGTGTGTTCGGTGTGGGTAAATAGCAAATGGCAAACTCCCGGGGAATAACCCGGGCACGGCTGCAAGAGGTTGAAGTGACGACGATGACTGACAAACAATCTCCCTGGCGCAATCCATGGGTACAGGGCTGGGTCGGTTTAGTGGCGGTGTTTCTGATCGCCAATATGATAATGATCTACCTCGCGGTCACGCACAGCCCGGGCTTGGTGGTGGATGACTATTATGACCGTGGCCAGGATTATGAAAAGAACATGCTCAAACGGCAGGCGCGGAACCCCGGCTGGCAGATGAAAGTGATTGCCCCTGGGCGTGTGGATGTTGCCACCCCGGCCCGTTATGGGGTGCGTATCACCGGCAAGGACGGATACCCGGTATCACCCGACGCGGTGGTTTTTTACGCCTACCGCCCCGCCAACGCACGACAGGATTTTTCCGTTCCCATGCAGGCCACCGATTCCGGCGTTTATGAAGCTGACATCAGCTTTCCCAGTCTGGGCGTGTGGGATATCCTTATCAGCGCAAAGCATGGAAATGATGAGTATAACCTGTCGCACAGGGTCAGCGCAGGCGTCAACTAAGCCACCGCAGAATGGTTTGACCTGCGGCCAGCCAGGCGACAAGAGACGGATCTGTGTCATTTCATGCTGCCTCGCCGGACTGCGCTGTCCGGCACATGCATTGGCAGATCAGAACAGTTGTCCGGTCTCCTTCGGCCCTGCTGAAGCGGTGTGACTTGGCGGGCGGGGAGAAGTCGCGGGTGAGTTCCAAGAGCCAGAAACAGTGCTTTCACTGCACACTGCCGGTGGCCTCTGACAGCGAAGTGGTCTCGATCATCAAAGGCGAACCCCGCAGCTTCTGCTGTATCGGCTGCAAATCGGTTTGTGAGGCGATCCATGCCGCCGGTCTCGAAGGTTTTTATCGGCGCATGTATGACGGTACGGCGCTGGCGCCTCCGCCCGAACTGCCGAGGGAGTTGTCGCTCTATGACCTGGATGAGGTGCAGGAAGAGTTCGTCAACAGTCTGGGCGAGATACGGGAGATCCATCTGCTGGTGGAGGGTATTCACTGCGCCGCCTGTGTCTGGCTGATTGAACACTCCCTGCTGAATCTCGCGGGCGTCAAACAGGCCCGGGTCAATCTCTCCGGGCGCCGGTTGCACGTGGTTTGGGATAACAGCCACCTCAAGCTCTCCAGCATTATTCGTCGCCTGGGACAGATCGGCTATGCCGCAGTGCCCTACGATCCCGATGCGGCTGAGGATCGTCTGAAGCGTGAGAACCGGCACCTGCTGTATCGCATGGGATTTGCCGGATTCACCATGATGAACCTGTTGTGGATCTCTATCGCCCTCTATAGCGGTGCCGATAAAGGTGAATTCCGCACGCTGTTTCAGTGGGTCGGCTTTGCCCTGGCGACACCCACCCTGATCTATTCGGGCTATCCCTTCTTCAAGGGGGCCTGGTCCGGTATCCGCCATCTCTATCTGGGTATGGATGTGCCGATTGCGATCGGCGCCAGCATCACCTACCTCTACTCGATCTATGTGATGCTGAGCGGCTCGATGACCGGCGAGGTCTACTATGACACGGTGGTCAACTTCATCTTTGTGATCCTGGTCGGGCGCTATCTGGAGGCGATATCCAAACGTCAGGCGGTGGCCTCGACCCAGCGGTTGCTGGATCTGCAGCCCCGGGTGGCCACACTGCTGGTGGATGGGGGGGAGAAGGTGGTCCCGATCCGTTCGGTGAAGCCTGGGGATCGGGTGCTGATCAGACCCGGTGAGCGCATTCCGGTGGATGGCGTGGTACTGGAGGGTCAAAGTGCGGTTGATGAAGCCATGTTGACCGGCGAGTCGGTCCCGGTGCAGAAATCGCCGCAGATGCCGGTTTCGGCCGGCACGATCAATCGACATGGCGCGTTGCAGGTTGAAGTGACCGGGCTGCTGAAAGATAGTGCGCTTGGGAGAATCATTCGGCTGGTGGAGGAGGCGCAGGCGAGCAAGGCGCCGATCCAGTGCGTGGCGGACCGGATCGTGCCCTGGTTTGTCGCTATTACCATCGGTCTGGCGACGGCCACCTTCTTCTGGTGGCTGGACAGCGATTTCGAGATTGCCTTGATGGCGGCGACGGCGGTGCTGATTATCACCTGTCCCTGCGCCTTTGGCCTGGCTACACCCATGTCCATCGCCGTGGCCACCGGCCTGGGCGCACGGCATGGTATCCTGATCCGTAACGGCGATGTGCTGGAGCGTTTTTCATCCATTGACCATTTTGTGTTCGATAAAACGGGTACCCTGACCGAAGGGGTGATGCGGGTTAGTGTCATTCACGCCCGAAGTTGGCAATGGCGTCCCGGAGAACCGGCCAGTGATGCGGTGCGGCAACTGCTGGGGCAACTGCTGGCCGTTGAGCAGTTTTCCGAGCACCCGGTGGCGGCGGCCCTGATTGACTGTGCCGAATCCGTCGGCTGGAAGCGGCGGCAGTTGCAGGTGAAGGAGTTTGTCAATCGACCCGGCCAGGGGGTCTCGGCCGTGGTGGAGGGCGCGGTTGTGGTGATTGGCAATGCCGCCTGGATGCGGGCCAACGGTGTCGCTGCCGAGCCGGCTTTCCAGCCGCTGGCTGCGCAGCTGGATCAGAACGGCACCAGTTCGCTGTACTGTGCGGTGAACGGCATCGAGTATGCCCTGATGGCTGTGGAAGATCCGTTGAGACCGGATGCGGCCGGTCTGGTGGCCGATCTCAAGGCCGCGGGGATGCAGCTGACCATGCTCAGCGGCGACCGCCAGCGTACGGCAGAGGCGATCGCCGAACGCCTGGGCGGAATGCCGGTGATCGCCGAGGTGTTGCCGGAGCAGAAGGATCAGGTGATCGATCGGCTGCAAAAGGATGAGCACCGGGTGGCGATGGTGGGCGACGGGGTGAATGATGCTCCGGCGCTGGTGCGGGCGGATGTGGGGATCGCGCTGGGCTCGGGTACCGATGTTTCGATTGCCAGCGCGGATATCGTGCTGATGAGCAGTGAACTGGACAAAGTGCGGCTGGCTTCGGCCCTGTCACGCCGCACCCTGCGCACCATCCGCCAGAATATCGGTATCTCCATTGCGTATAATCTGATCATGGTACCGTTAGCCATGTCGGCCCTTGTCACACCGCTGGTGGCAGCCGTTTCGATGCCGATCAGTTCACTGCTGGTGATCGGTAACGCGGCCCGTATCCGCACCCTGTTCAAAGGCAGGCCATGATGTCTGAAAATGCTGAAACTGGAGTGACCGGATGGATGTGATCTACGGATTGATTCCCGGCATGCTGATCCTTGGTCTGGTGGGCGTGGTGGTTTTTTTCTGGGCCGCCAAAAGCGGACAGTTCGAAGACCTGGAGGGCGAAGCCAATCGCATCCTGATGGATGATGATCTGACCGAGATCGAGCCGGATTCCCGGCCCGGGGAATCGAAAGAGAATGCCGGGGATGAACCGGATAAAGCGGGTGATGGGGAGTAATATGCTTCTGTCCAGGCTGTTGATGGCGGACGGCTGATACCTTGAACCTGAATGATCCATTCGGACGGGTACAGCAGAGGCGGCAGAGTAGCTATGATTCTCTGCGGCGTTCGCTGATAGAGGCCGGGGTCGGCACCCGTGCCGCGGCCGAATCCGTGTTGAAGGACATGCTGCGACGGGCGGTTGTTATCACGCTGCTGGTCATCCTGGTGACAATGGTAGTGTCGTTGTCTCTTCCTCAATGGCGGTCCGCTGCCCTGACCTTGGCTTTCATTATCCTGTTCTGGCTGCTGGTGACCACAATGAACGGTTACAGTCTTGTCAGGCGCTATATCCGGGAGGAGTTGTCTGTCGACAAAGAACAGTGAATTGGCGGTCGGGCCGGTGACTGTCCAATCGATGCTGCCGTACCACGCCTTCGGCTAACTTGATCTTCCCGCGGTAGAAGGGTGGGGCAAAGCTTGCGCGCCCATCACCTCCCTGTTGGCTGCTCAAGCGGTCTCAATACCCGGTCGAAGTCAGCCGGATTCACATACTGGAATACCTCTTTCCCTTCCGGGTTGACGGCAATGTCCAGTCCCATTGCCGGATAGAGCCAGTGTGTGGTCGGTGATACCGTTTCCTGGATCCTGCGCGCCGGTTCACCAAAACGGCTGGTAATCAACGCCTCATCCAGATCAGCAGCAGGAATATAGGTGATGAAAGCAATCTTTTCCTGCGCCAATGCCTCCATGTCACTGCTGGAGAGCTCCACCTTTCGGGTGTCATCGCCCAACTTGCTGATCCGCTCACCGCGTTCAAACATCGCTTTCGCCTGCTGCTCGGTAAGCTCAAGATTGAGCACAACATCGGCCTTCAGACCGCTGATATAGATGCTTTGGAAATAGACCTCCACCATATAGCGGTTTTCCGGGGTCAGAAAGAGGCTGGCCTTGCCCTGCGACTGGAAACTCTGACGGGCCTGACCCAGATCGCTTTCCCTCAGCACGAGACCGAATACGGAGAGATTCCCCTGGCTGTCTAGTTGCAGATTCCAGGGCAGCTTGGGATGCTCATCAACCGGACGCCCGCCCGGCAGCAGGATTGCCGCGACCAGGGCAACCAGGGTGACGGTCAGTATGCCGAGAAAGATATTTCGTTCCATCTGTTCACCTGACTGCTTATTGGCGCTGAAATCTGAATGGCGGACTGAATATGCATGAGGTGTTGTGAATTATCATGTCTACCGACCACATTGAAGGGCTATTCTAACCAACAATGGTTCAGGAAAATATGGTGCCGCTGATATGGGTAATACGCTCTGGTTCATCAATCTGCTGAAGGATCACCCCTGGATTGGTTTTCTGATTGGCCTCGCCTTTGTCACGGTCATGTTCGGATCAAAGAATCTGGTGATCTATTTCTACTCACGCCATAAGGAGAAACAGACAGGCCGGTCAACGTGACGCAGATCTTTTCTGTTTTCGCCGCGAAATGGTAGCCGGATTAACCATCTCCGGTGAGGATAAATCCGATAATTCAAAAGTGCTGGGAGGTATTTTTCAGATACCTGATCAGCATAGACTATGTTGGTCATCGGCTCTGGAAATCCAGAAACAACGGTTGGTAAAAACTGGAATGACCAATCGGGCTAGTCCGGAACTGATTATACAAGTAAACCAGAATATAAGAATATACATTAAGACATGATTGCAACTCTTCTGGTTTTTTTGCCACTATAGTGATCGGGTGAATACCTGTAGACAGAGTGACATCCTGTGCCAGATTTGGGATGGGATGGGTGATTTGTCAAGATTCCTGTTCAATTCACTCGGTACGTAGTCACATTTAATTTTTCGTCTTCCAAATTACCCCTCAAAAAAAATACCATATTTATCAGGATGTTTGAGTGCATTATGGTGTGTGCCTCGATCGGTGAGCCGGAAATGGTAGCAAGCGTTGCATAAAAGACGGCATATAAATTGCGTTATCTGTCGATTAAGATGGGTTTGCTCACGTTGTAACCAGATGTTTTGCGCAAAAGCCTATCAGGGATGACCTGAAAAAAGGGCATTCATAATTTAAGTTGATCGCTCAAGAATCAACAGGTTTGCAAGACCGTGAAACGCAGTAGTCATTTATAACATTCACCATGAGGAGGGTATGTTTCATGCCATTAGCTTTGATGTTCGCAACTGAACCCGGATGACCGACGGCTTGTTTGATTTGTACTGTTCTCCAATAGCAGCAGCCATTAGCTCCGGTGGTATAGCGGCCTGTGGGAGATTCAGTTGTCCACCAATCATTGTAGAGGTATCAGAATATGCTTGATTTCCTATATCAAACGGGCTGGGGTGCATTTACCTTAATGCTCCTGTTTCAAATTCCTTTCCTGCTTGTATTTCCCTATATCGTCTATCGGAAGTGTTTTGTTAACCCAAAACCGAGTAATACGAATCCGAGGAAAATGACGCGACTGGAAACGATATGGATCGTCGGTGCGATTGCGCTTTTTGTAATCGTGAATCTGTACAGCATCAGCTACATGCCGATGTCCAGAACCGCAGCGATAGAAAAAACAGCCGCGGTTATTCAGGATGTGGATGTGACCGCACGTTCCTGGAGCTACGAAATTTCCAATCGACAGTTTGAAGTTGGAAAGCCCGTTCGCTTCTCTGTAAAAAGCGTCGATACGATGCATGGTTTTACCGTCTATCACCCGAATGGGAAAATACTCTTCAACATGATGCTGATTCCCGGATTGGAGAAGCCTTCATCACTCGTCTACACATTTACTGAACCGGGCAAATATAAAGTGCGCTGTCTGGAGTATTGCGGAATCGCCCATCACGGGATGCAAGATGAACTGACGGTCGTGAAAAGCGACGGTTAAGTTCAGGCACAGTTCAAGAGGATCTTAATATGCTAACTGCAACAATAAGACGTACCCCAATCCTGGGGAAAATGTTTGATGTCGATGAGAGCACAGGGCTGTCCGATATCAATACCTGGCCGGCCATGATGATTATGACATCGTTTGTCTGGTTGATCGTGGCCATTTTGCTGGGTGCGCTGATGCCGGTTATTCAGATGGCGGAATTGGATACCAATCTCTTCTATTCAGCAATCACGCTGCATGGTGCTGCTTTGGCTTTTCCGTTCCTGTTCCAGTTCATGATGGGCATCAGTCTGCACCGCTCGGGTGGCTGTATGGGTAAGCCAGCGTCAGGAAAACTGACCACGTTGATTTACCTCTGTATGAACGGGGGTGCCGTGCTATTAACCCTGGCGGTGTTGGGAGGGTTGAAAATCACCTATACCGTTATGTATCCACTACCCCTGGTGGGTGCGCAGATGGGAGCATGGAGCATGAACATGGTGGTGCTCGGGTTTACCGGTATCGCACTGGTTCTGACTTCTATCATCTTCCTCTACCCACTGCAGATCATCCGCATGTCCTTCTTTGGCAAGCGGCGTGAAGAGTTGTTGCTGTCGGCGCGCACCCTTAAGGACCCTGGCATGCTCGGTATGGTGATGTCGGTCATGATCCTGCTGGTAACGGGGACGCCGTTGATGATCGTTGCCGGTGCCTTGCTTCTGGGTCTCTACGGTATTGTTCCTTTGTCAGCTATAACCTGGGCCTCCGAGCCAGTGGTCTTTCAGTATGTGTTCTATATTTTTGCACACAATCTGATGGAAGCCATGGCCATCATGGTGATCAGTGCCGTTTACGCCACGTTGCCGCTCTACCTGGCGGATGGAACCCGCAAACTGTACAGCGACAAGCTTGCCAACCTGGCTCTTTGGATACTGCTGGTTACCTCGGTTACCTCCTTCTTCCATCACTTCTATACCACTAACCCGGGGCTTCCTTCCGCACTCGCCTATCACGGTAATTTCATGAGTTGGGCAACCGGTGTTGGTGCCGCGCTTTCGACCTTCACTATTCTGGCGACTATCTGGAAGCATGGCATAAAACCGGAACCTGGCCTGATGGCTATCCTGGCCGGATTTGTTGTCTACATCCTGGATGGTGTCAATGCCATGGTGGCGGGAAATATTGCCGTTTCGTATCAGATACACGGTACCCTCTGGGTGGGTGGTCATGCGATGTCGGTTCTGATCGCCATGTGTCTGATGTGGATGGGTGTTCTATATCACCACTATCCGGTAATTACCGGCAAAAAGCTGGATAAAAAACTCGGCAGTCGCTTTGTAACGCTCTATTTTATTGGTGCGGTTGGCCTGCTGTACTCTTTTGCGGCAGGGGGTGCCATGGGTATGCCAAGACGCTTTGCCGATTGGGGTGCCGGTCCTGATGGTTGGATGATGGTAGGCATTGCTATCCTGGTATTTGGTCTTTTTCTGATAGCCGGATTTGTCACCTACATGCAGAACTTCATGAGGTCGAGAACTATTTCATGAGGTTAATCGTGTTACCCAGGTGTAGGGGTGCGACACAATAGTGTGCCGCGCTTGTCGAGCGGGCAGGTAGATACCTCCCGGAGCCTGCCCGCTTCGACATTTAACGCTATATATTCGACAACCGGCCAACAGAGTCGGATGTGAAGATTGAGGTGGGATGGCATGATTAAACAGCTGGTTAATCTATTTAAGCTGAGAATAGGCTTTATCATGATGCTGACAGCGCTCGTGGCGATGGCGGCCACGCCCGGGCGTTCGGTCACTTTGACTGAAATGATTGTTCTGGCGCTCACCGTGCTTGTCGCGGCCGCCAGTGCGGGTGCGTTCAATCAGTACTATGAAACGGATCTCGATGCACTGATGACGCGCACCAGAAATCGACCATTTGTGACAGGCGCTTTAACCAAGGGGCCGTTCTGGCTGCTGGTAATCAATGGGTTACTGTTTGTGAGTGTGGCGGTTGCTGCTGTCATGTTGAATGGTATGGCGGCTCTCTACATTTTTCTCGGTGCCTTTTTTTATGCGGTGGTCTATACCGTCTGGTTAAAACGGCGGACCTGGATGAATATTGTCATTGGCGGAGCTTCGGGCAGTTTTGCGGTCCTGGCTGGGGCCGCCGCCGTTGATCCGGTATTGACACCGGTTCCAATACAGCTGGCATTGGTCCTGTTTTTCTGGACACCTTCCCATTTCTGGAGTCTGGCGATTGCCCAGAACAAGGATTACGCTGCGGCCAGCGTACCCATGTTGCCTGCCATAGCGGGAAACGAGTATGCAGCCAAGGTGGTACTGGGGAATACGCTGATTCTGGTCGCCATTTCCATAATGCCCTATTTTTACGGTATGGGATGGCTGTATCTTTTGGGGGCTGTGAGTGGTGGGGGATATTTTCTCTATCGGAACCTGAAAATGATTCAGGATGCGGGAAGGAAAAATGCCATGGCGAGCTTCTTTGCTTCACTGATACAGCTCTCGTTATTATTGATAGGGACCGTACTCGATGTGCTGATTTTGTCGTAAGCCGGGATTAAGCGTTCGACAGTGAGAAGATAAGGATTACGAATGGATTGCAAACTGTGTGGTTTGCCAACACCCAATCCCCCTGTTCAGCAGGACGGCCATGTCTTCTGTTGCTATGGGTGCAGCACGGTCTATGAACACTTCGGTGAGGCGGTGTTGGATTCGTATAAACTGATTGAAGAGGTTGGGCCTGCTTTACCTCCTGAAGGTAAAGAGGCCTTTCTTCGAATCGAAGGGATGCACTGTGCTTCTTGCGAATTCATGCTCAAAAAATTGGGTGAAAGGGCCAAAGGGGTGCTCGATGTAACCGCCTGCTATGCAACATCCACCGCCAAGGTGACTTTTGATCCGGACATCATTGCTGAGTCTGATCTACCCCGGGTGTTGAGTCATGCCGGTTACAGGGCGGGTTTCAGATCAGAGGCTGTCGAGCAGCGCGACAATGATCTGTCACTACTCAGGCTGCTCACCGGGGTGAGTCTGTCTGCTATCGTCATGATGCTGTATCTGGCATTTTTTTATCCGAGCAATCTTGGGTTGGTGCCTGCGGAAGACCTTGAATCAATGCGTTGGCTGGCGTTCTATGCAGCGCCACGTGTGATGTTTCTCCTAACCACGGTTCTGATCTTCTACGTCGGTTTTCCCATACTGCGTGGAGCATGGATCGGGGTCAGGGCCGGCGCCCTGAATATGGATAACCTGCTTGCCATTGCTGTACTGGCCGCCTACGGGTACAGCATCCATCAGATGTGGATCGGATCCCATGATCTCTATTTCGATGTCGCCGCAGTTATTGTGACTGTGGTAACGGCCGGAAGATTCTTTGAAAAAAATGCCAAGCTTGATGCCACAGCGGAACTTTCCAGGATAATTTCCGCCTGGAATCCGAAGATAAGGGTAATCCAGGATGAGGGTTTTGTTGAAAGGAGTATGGATGCGCTTCACCCGGGTGACCGCTTTGTTGTAACACAGGGGGAGTTCATACCCGTTAACGGAACCATATTCCAGGGCGTGGGAGCGCTGGATGAGTCGCTCATGACAGGTGAGCCCCATCCGGTGACGCGAGGCGCAGGCGCAGAGGTTTTGGGCGGGACAACCCTGGTTGAGGGTGAACTGACTGTGACGGTGGGTGAGTCGGTTGAGAGTCAGATGGAGGCATTGACCCGTATTCTCTGGCGTGCCCAGAGTACGTCGGATGGTCTGCTTGGAATGGCCGACCGATTCGCCAGGGTGTTCGTACCCCTGGTTCTGGTCCTGGCGGCCGGAATTACATCAGGTTTGTTGCTGAATGGTGCTTCGACCGGTACAGCCCTGCTGGCCGGGTTGGCCACGCTGATTGTCTCCTGCCCCTGCACATTTGGATTGGCTGTACCGCTGACCACCGCTGCTGCCGTCAGCACGGCTCTCAAGCACGGTATCATCATCGGTCGCTCGGCGGCATACGAAAAATCCGCGCACATAAAATCTATTGCACTTGACAAGACAGGCACCCTGTCGACGGGAAAAATGCAGGTTACAGCGGTTTACGGGCCACCTGAAGTTGAATGGTATTCCGCCGCCGTTGAACGGTTTTCACAACACCCGGTTGCCAATGCCATCGCCCGACTGGATGCCAGGTATGAGGCAATCAACCCGGTTATTCATCCCGGTAAAGGGGCCGAGGCATTGGTTGATGGGGAACGGGTGGTGGTCGGTAGTCAGACACTTTTCAGATTATTGGGTTGGACTATTCCGGATCAGCTTCAGGCCCAGGTCAAGGGTGCACCCGCAGGTGGCGTGGTGTCCTATGTTGGATGGGCAGGTATGGCGATCGGCGCTATTGTGACTGGTGACCAGCCTCGTCCTGGTTGGAAAAAATTTGTTGCTGAATTGCGGCAACAGTATCGGGTTGTCATGCTAACCGGTGCGGAACGGACGGATGGGTATGAGTCTGCCGTGGATATGCATCATGCGGGTGTACCCCCTGAAACCAAGGCAGTCATTGTCAGGCAACTGCGTGAGGAGGGGGGCGTTGTCATGATTGGCGACGGGAGTAATGATGGGCCGGCGTTGGCGGCAGCCAACCTGGGTATCGCTTTCGGTGTGCCCACATCATTGGCAGCCGATGCCGCTGACCTGATTATTCCGGGTGACAGACTGGATCGCATTACCATTGCACTCGACCTGTTGGGCAGTGTACGTCGCCGGGTGCACCAGAACATAGGCTGGGCACTATTGTATAATGCCATAGCAATTCCTCTGGCTTTGTCGGGCATGTTGAATCCGCTGTTTGCGGCACTGGCGATGGCATCAAGCAGTATTCTGGTGGTGTGGAACTCGTCCCGATCACTGGAACAGGATAACTGGCATGTGTTACAGGATGAGGCTTGTCCGTCTGGACCTGATGATTGGTCCAGGCTGGGGAGAAAAGTCCCTCTTGAAACAGCAGGGACCTGAATGCTGGTGAATCCTCAGGTTTTCAGTGATTTGATCATTTCAATCATTGTTTGGTTTGCCTGGGCATTCGGCGCTTCCATGAAGTTAATGACGTAACTGTCACTCATTTCACACACACCTATACTGCGTGGCCGCACTGCCAATACCTCTGGAGTTGGCAGTTCCATACCAAAGCAGAAGACGATATTCTTGGCCGCACATATGTTCGGGTTAATTTCCCCGTTCAGTTTCTTTGTGTGATGATACTGATCAAAGATGTCAATATAAGCGATGACCGGATGATCCTGAATCATCTGCTTCAGGTCGGCAATGATTTGATCAACGCTGTTGTGTCGGATTTCATCTTTAGCATAACTGATCTCATACAGTGAGTACTTTTCCTTAAAAATCTTCTGCTTCATCGTTTTCTCGTTTTATTAAATGGGGTTGATAATAGGGGGCAGGATCAGATCAGCCGTTGCCTGAAATACTCTCTTAGCCAGTAGCTGTAACAGCTTGCGGATTTGATCTGATGACGAATCGATTCCAGTCTATACCAGCCCCAGGCGTCCGCTTCGTCAGGGTCCGGGTTTGCCGGGCCGGTATAGTTTCCAAAAAAGAGATGAACTATCTCGTTCTCAATCATCTCTTCACCGACGTTGGCCTCATAGTGGGTCACAGCCCGCCATGTCAGGTCACAGCGGATACCCATCTCTTCAGCCAATCTGCGATGGGCGGCAGCCGGCAGACTTTCATCAGGTCGTGGATGTCCACAGGCTGCATTCGCCCATAAACCGGCGGAGTGATATTTTTTACGACTTCTCCGCTGCAGTAGAATGTTAGAGCCATTTAGTAATATAACCGAGAATGCCCGGTGTCTCAGGCCCCCACGGTGTGAGGCCATTTTTTCGCCCACGCCTATTTGCCGGTCATGGGCATCTACCAATACAACGTATTCTTCCATATCTGACCTCTTTTAAAAAAGTGAACGGCCAGTGCCAAGGTTCGATCAGATTCCAAAGAGACGCCGAAGCAAACTCAAAAATCCGCTTCGTGGTGGTTCATTGTAATCTGGTTGTGGCGCAGTTGCTGCTGTTAAGGTATTGGCTGAATAGTCTATGTCAGTGCTGTTGTCCATGTCCGTCAAAAGCGCATGCAGTTGTCGGTAATGTCGTAACAGGGTTGAGTCTGTAGGCGCTCTTTTCAGCACTCCATGCTGTTTCATTTTTTCTGCTGTCAGGGCATGTCTTCTGAGTACGCTATCTTCTGGATAGTTTGATAACACCAAGCACCTCCGATCGCTATTGATGGTTAATAATCTGTTTGCACCCTGTTAGAGTGCCCTGATTCTTGATAAGGCAGCACGCTAACACTATTGAAATCTAAATGGTTTTATCCTTGGTTATCAGCGCATAGGCTGAGTGATTATGGATAGACTCGAAATTTTCTGACTCCACGCTATATGTTGAAATACGTTTCTCGGCGTTCAGCCG
>JACDJC010000602.1_pt1 | contig 40655 bp, 34 predicted proteins | sample 7454191 | NCBI WGS metagenome assembly JACDJC01 (sample SAMN14253291, study PRJNA609438) | sludge metagenome | isolation source: sludge after 25d culture with pyrite and EDTA | collected 2018-12-20
ATAAATCTTGTTCGCCGAATCGCTGCCCACCGTGAGGCAAGCCGTCCGCACCCGCCCGGCCAGGTCCCGGCCGAAGGGGTCGTCGGTGTTGATTACCGCCACGGCCCGCCCCGCCTTGGGACCGGCGGGAAGCCGCTCGGTGAACAGACGCTGCTTGCAGTCCCGGTAAGCCTCCATGGTGCCGTGGTAGTCCAGGTGATCCCGGGTCAGATTGGTGAAGGCCCCCACGTCAAAGAGCACGCCTTCTACCCGATCCTGGTCCAGGGCGTGACTGGAAACCTCCATGACCACGTGGGTGACGCCCGCCGAGCGCATCTCGGCCATGATCCGCTGAAGGTCCAGGCTTTGAGGCGTGGTTACCGGGTTGGCCTCCCGCTTGCCGGGATAGTGCCAATCCACGGTCCCGATCACGCCGACCCGATGGCCCCCCGCCGCCAGGATGGCTTCGACGAGCAAGCTCGTGGTGGTCTTGCCGTTGGTGCCGGTGATGCCCACCACGAAAAGCGATGCCGCCGGCCGTCCGTAAAAGGCCGCGGCCAACTGCCCCAGGGTACGGCGGGGATCGGGGCTGTAGACCACCGGCACATCGGTCTCAACACGGTGGGCGGCCAGCACGGCGGCCGCACCTTCGGCCACGGCCTGCTGGATGAAGGCATGGCCATCCATCCGCTGGCCGGCCACGGCGACAAAGAGATCCCCCGGGGTCACCCGGCGAGAATCGTAGCTGAGGCCACGGATCTCCGGATCGAACCGGGTATCCCATTCCAATGGCGGGGCAGCGGCGGCCAACAGCGCGGAGAGCTTCACCCGGTCACCTCGCTTTGACGGGCCAGAATCACATCCCCGGCCGGGGGCGCCGCCGGCGGGACGTTGAGGTAATCGAGGCCCTTTTGGGTAATCTCCCGAAAGGCCGGGGCCGCCACCACACCGCCGTAGTGCGCCCGACGTGGCTCGTCGATGGACACCAGCACGACGAGGCGCGGGTTTTCCAGCGGTGCAAATCCGACGAAGGATCCGATATAGCGGCTCTTGGCATAACCGCCGGACGGGTCGACTTTCTGGGCCGTGCCGGTCTTGCCCCCGGCGGTGTAGCCGCTCAGGGCGGCGTTGGTCCCGGTGCCGCCGTCGTGGACCACCATCCCCAGAATGGCGCGGAGTTGCCCGGCGCAACGCGCCGACACCACCCGGCGCAGCGGCCGCGGCACCACGCCTTTCACCAATCGGCCCGCGGGATCTCGAATCTCCTTGACGAGGTAGGGCTGCATCAGGACACCGTCATTGGCGATAGCCGCCGTGGCCGCCGCCAGTTGCAAGGCCGAAACACTGACGCCCTGGCCGAAAGCGATGGCCCCGGCGTCCACGTGGGTCCACTGACCATGGGCCGAGAGGCGCCCCCCGGTTTCGCCGGGAAAATCAATGCCCAACGGTTGGCCGAAATTGAAGTCCGCCAGTGCCTGATACAAGACCTGGTGCCCCAGGCCCTGACCGATTTTCACGGCGCCGATATTGCTTGAGCACATCACCACGTCCTGCAGGGTCAGCCATCCGTGGGGTTTGGTGTCATGGATGGTGTGCCGGCCGATGCGATAAGACCCGTTCTCGCAAAAAAAAATGCTCTGGGGCGCGTATCCGCCGCGATCCAGCGCCGCGGCGGCAGTGAAGATTTTCATCGTGGAACCGGGCTCGAAACTGTCGGCCACGATCCGGTTACGCCACAACTGCGGCGTGTCCCGCGTATAGGTGTTGGGGTTGAAAAACGGATAATGGGCCATGGCGAGAACGGCGCCGGTGGCCGGGTCCATCACCAGCGCCATGCCGGATTTTGCCTCGTACTTCGTCACGGCCTGCTCGATGGCTGTTTCGGCCAAGTGCTGAATGGTGGAATCGATGGTCAACACCACGTCGTTGCCCACCGGCAGCCGGGCCGACTGGTCGTCGGCGGCGAAATGCCGCCCCAGCGCATCACGCAAAGCCCTGCGGGATGCAGCGTCCGCGTTCAGGTAGCGTTCGTAGTAGTGCTCGACCCCCTCCATTCCCTTGCCGTCGATATTGCAAAACCCCAGCACTTGGGCGGCCAGGTTCTTGTTGGGATAAAATCGCCGGTACTCGTGGTGGAAACTGATGCCTTCGAGGTCGAGCGCCTCCACCGCCTGAACCTCGTCGGGTCCGGCCTGGCGCTTGACCCAGACGAAGCTCCTCTTGCCCGCCAAACGGCGGGAAAGGGTTTCGGTGCGCAGCCCCAGCAACGGCGCCAGGCGGCGGGCCACCCTGCCGGGATCGTCAATCTGTCGCGGATGGGCCGCCACCGAGGTCAGCTCCAGGCTCACGGCCAGAGGGTTGCCACGGGCGTCACGGATGGTGCCGCGCCGGGCGGTGGTGGTCACCGAGGTTTCGTACTGGCCCTTGGCGCGGGCCGCCAGCTCCGGCCCCCACAGCACCTGGACCTGAACGGCCCGGGCGGCAACCAACAGCAACAAGCCGCAGAATCCCACTGCCAGCAGCCAGATGCGCAGACGAAGATATTTTCCGATCCGGGTGGGCGGCATCAAGGCAACCTCACGATCTGCTTGGGCGTCGCACGCCCCATGCCGAAACGGTTTGCGGCTTCGGCTTCGATGCGCTGGGGCATGCGCAAGCTGGCCAGTTCGGTTTGCAACCGCTGTTCGGTTTGGGCCATTTGCCGCCATGCGCGCCGCGCGTGTTCCAGGTTATAGCTGGCATGGGTCCATTGCACCCGGCACCAGGTGTAGACGAACATCTCGCCGATGAGGACCAGGATGAAAAAAATCCAGGCCAGCATCCAACGTCGGGATAACGATTTGTCCACAGCCTTGGTCATTTTTCCTCGAGCCGTTCGATGGCCCTAAGTCGCGTGCTGCGGGCCAGCGGATTGGCGGCCACTTCGGCCGACGTCGGTCGCAGCGGCTTTGGTGTCAACACCCTGGCCAGGGGCACGGCCCCGCAGGTACACACCGGCGCTTCCCGGGGACAGGTACACGGCCGTTCCAGACGCCGGAAGGCCCGCTTGACAAGCCGATCTTCCAATGAATGAAACGCCAGCACGCAAAGGCGCCCGCCCGGCCGAAGCAACCGGGGCGCCAATTCCAAAAACCGTTCCAGATCTTCCAATTCGCGGTTGACCGCAATGCGCAGCGCCATGAAGACCCGGGTGGCCGGATGCAGGCGGCCGGACTTGCGCCCCGCGACATCGGCCACCAACCGGGCCAACTGAGCGCTGGTGACAATGGGCGCACGGCGACGCGCCGATACGATGCGGCGGGCGATAACGCGGGCATGGCGTTCCTCGCCAAACTCGAAAAACAGACGGCTGAGGTCCTGAGCCGTCAAATCCCGGATCAAGTCGGCGGCGGTGGGACCGCTGCGCGGATCCATGCGCATGTCCAGGGGCTCGTCACGCTGGAAACTGAAGCCCCGGCCGCTGGCCTCCAACTGGTAAAGCGAGAGGCCGAGATCCGCCAGAATGCCGTCGACACGGGCTATCCCCAGTTCGGCAAGGACCTCGGGCAGTTGGACAAAGTTGCGCGCGAACAGATGCGTTTGCGTCGTCCAGGGCGCCAAGACCTGCCGGGCGTTGCCGATGGCCGCCGGATCCCGGTCCAGCCCGATGAGAATCCCCCCGGGAGAAATCCGTTCCAGCAACAGCCGGGCATGCCCCGCACCCCCCAGGGTGCAATCGGCCACGATCTGCCCCGGCGCCAGGGCCAGGGCCACCACCACCTCCGCCGGCATGGCTGATGGGTGGCGGTAGGCCATGTTCTATAGTCCCAATCGGGCGATTTCGTTGCGCACCGCTTCCTGCTGCATGTCTTGTTCCATGGCCGCGTTCTCGCGTTCCCAGTTCTCCCGGGACCAGATCTCGAAGTGGTCCAGAACCCCCGCCAACACGATCTCGCGCTCCAGTTTAGCGTATTCGCGCAGGAAGGGCGGCACCAGGATCCGCTCCTGGCGGTCGCATTCGCAGGCAAAGGCGCCGCCGATGAAAACCCGCCGAAAACGGCGCATCGCCTCGCCTTTTTCCGCCAACGCCAGAATCCGTTCCTCGATGATGCGCCAGGCATCGAAGGGATAGGCCACCAAGGCGCCATCCAACCGCGAGACCATCACCCCGTCCGCCCCTTCGCCCTTGATCAGGTCGCGAAAACGGGCCGGAATGATAATCCGCCCTTTGGCGTCGATGGTATGGTAGGAACTGCCACGGAACATAAGTTTTCATCCACTTTAATCCACTTGCAGGAAATAAAAGACTAGTTCATTGAAACTGTCAAGAAAAAATGTAAAGCCAACGGTGGATTTTTTACTGTAATTAACGAAGGTTATTCAACATAAAAGCGGGGGTGGAGCATAGTGGGGTCATTTATTCACACCCCAAGATTTTGTCGTCTCATCGAAGCGTCTTGACACATGTTGGGGGGACGGATAGAGGAGTCTTGCAGGAGGTGACGATGCGACGACACGACAAACAGATGGCAAACAAGCTTGACATCGAGACAGCGATTCGGGAAGCCTCGGTCTGCTATCTGGGCCTCTGCGACGGCGAAGTCCCCTACGTGGTCCCTTTGAGCTTCGGGTATGAGCCCGGCCGGATCTTTTTTCACAGCGCCGGTCAGGGCCGCAAGCTCGACGTGATCCGACGCAACCCCCGGGTGAGCTTTGCCTTTGCCGTGGATGTGGCGCCGGTCCCCGGTGATGTTTCCTGTGCCTGGACGATGCGCTACCGCAGCGTGGTGGGAGAGGGACGTGCCGTCATCGTTACCGAAGCGAAGGAAAAAACCCACGCCCTCGATCTGATCATGGCCCAGTACGGCGGTGGCGCCGGGGGCTATGATCCCCGGCGCCTGTCGGCCATCACCGTGGTCCGGGTGGACATCGAGACCATGACGGGGAAACACTCCGGGTGACGCTCGAAGCTTCCCATGCCCTGGTGGACCGGGTGCGCGACCTGGCCGCCGCCGTCTTCCAAAAGGCCCGGGGCAGCCACGACTGGGATCACACCTTGCGGGTGGTGCGACTCTGCGAGCACATCGGTGCCGCGGAAGGCGCCGACATGACCGTTCTGCGGATCGCCGCCTACCTGCACGACATCAGCCGCAGCGAACAGGACGCCGCCAACGGCCGCATCTGTCATGCCGAACAAGGGGCCGAACGGGCCGAGGCCCTCCTCGCTCCCCTGCCCCTGGACCACCAGCGCCGCGCCAACATCCTGCACTGCATCCGCACCCACCGTTTTCGCGGCCGCCATCGCCCGGAAACCCTCGAGGCCCGGATCCTCTTCGACGCCGACAAGCTCGATGCCATCGGCGCCGTGGGCGTGGCCCGAGCCTACCTGTTCGCCGGCGAAGTGGGGGCACGGCTTCACTGCCCGGAAAAACCGGTAACCGAGACGGCACCCTACGGCCCTGAAGACACGGGATACCGCGAGTACATCGTCAAACTGCGACATCTTCACCGGCGGATGCTCACCGCCGAGGGGCGCCGCCTTGCCGAGGCCCGCCACGCCTTCATGACCCGATTTTTCGAGCGATTCCTGGAAGAAATCGACGGGCAGGCCTGAATGGCGCCATCTCCTGGGTCCGGAGCAAGTCGCGACACACAAGCCGCTTGACGCCCGTGGCGCGCAGCGGCTAAAACCCTGGCCAGAATCGTACGGTTGACGTTTCTCTATCCGGAAAGGAGTTTAACCCATGGGCCTGAATATCGTTTCCCGAATCGACCGCAACGTCCCCCTGCGGCACGCCCTGGTGAGCGTATCGGACAAGAGCGGACTGGAGGATTTGATCCCCGGACTGCTGGCTATCAACCCGAGGCTTCGCATCTATTCCACCGGCGGCACCTTTGCCCGAATCCAGGAAATTCTCGGACCCCGGGCCGAGGGAATCCTCACCCAGGTCTCGGACTACACCGGGCAGCCGGAAACCCAGGGCGGGCTGGTCAAGACCCTGGATTTCAAGATCTACCTGGGACTGCTCACCGAAACCTACAACCCGGCTCACCAGAATGACCTGCAGCGCACCGGGGCCGTGGCCATCGACATGGTGGTGGTCAACCTCTACCCGTTCGAAAAGACCGTCGCCACCGCCGGCACCACCGTGGAACAGGCCCGGGGCAATATCGACATCGGCGGCCCCTGCATGATCCGGGCGGCGGCCAAAAACTTCATCCGGGTGGCTTCGGTGGTGGATCCCGCCGATTATTCGATGATCCTGGACACGTTGAGCGCCAACGGGGGGGCAACGCCCCTGGCCCTCCGTCTGGCCTTGGCCAAAAAGGCCTTCGCCCACACGGCGCGCTACGACCAGGCCATCGCCGCCTACCTCGAACGGCGTCCCCTCAGCGAGGTGGACGCCTGCTACCCCGCCAATGACGGATGACCGATAACCACCCCCGGACGGACGCCGGCAACGGCGGAAGGAGCCGACTCATGGCCGAAGATCTGAAAAAAATGTACCGCACCATCGTCACGGACCATTTCCCGCCGCAAATGGAGATCAGCTTCGTGGACGACGCCCGCCGCCAGACCCTTTTTTACGAGAAGGTCACCTGGCGCATCGACGGCGAGGACAGGGGCCTGCGTTACGGGGAAAATCCCGGTCAGGAAGCGGCCTTGTACCGACTGGTGAACGGCAACCTCACCCTCGGCGAAACCGAGACGATCCAGCCCGGCCAGTACCTGGCCTCGGACATCGAACTGCTCCAGTCGGGCAAGCATCCGGGCAAAACCAACCTCACCGATGCCGACAACGCCCTGAACATCCTACGCTACTTCACCGACCGGCCCACCGCGGTGATTGTCAAGCACAACAACCCCTGCGGCGTGGCCCGCGCCGACAGCCTCGAAAACGCCTATCGGCGCGCCTACATGGCCGACCGGGTGGCGGCTTTCGGTGGCTGCATCGCCGTCAATCGCCCCCTGGATCTGGCCACGGCCGAAGCGGTGGCCGCCCAGTACGCCGAAGTGGTGGTGGCCCCCGAGTTCGAGGAGGGAACCCTGACGGTACTGGCGCGACGCAAGAACCTGCGTGTGGTGCGCATCGGCAACATCGCCCGCTTGCAGCAATTCGTCGGCCAGCGCTGCGTGGATTTCAAGAGCCTCATCGACGGCGGGATCATCGTCCAGTGGTCCTTCGTCCCCCGGGCCCGGACCGCGGCGGACCTCCAAGTCGCCCAATGCGAGTACCAGGGCGAAACCCACCGCATCCAACGGGAGCCCACCGCCGGTGAACTCGAAGACCTGCTCTTCGGTTGGCTGGTGGAATCCGGGATCACTTCCAACTCGGTGATCTACGTCCGGGACAACACCACCGTGGGCATCGGCACCGGCGAACAGGACAGGGTCGGGGTGGCCGAAATCGCCCGGGACAAGGCGTATCGCAAGCTGGCGGACCGCTACTGTTTCGAGGCCTACCAGGTTCCTTACAACGAGCTGAGCGATCCGGACCGGCGGGCTGAAATCGACGCCCGTGTGACAGCGGAAAAGGGCGGGCTCATCGGGGCGGCCATGGTCAGCGACGCCTTTTTCCCCTTCCGCGACGGCGTGGACGTGGGCTTGCGCGAGGGGGTGACGGCAGTGGTTCAACCCGGTGGCGCGCTCAACGACCACCAGGTGATCGAGGCCTGTAACCAGGCTGGTGCCACCATGGTGTTCACCGGCCAGCGCAGTTTCAAGCACTGAGTCGCCGGACCGGCGCGGCATCGGCAGACCGAACCGGTTTGCCGCTTGGCATCCCCAGAGAGCTGTTTTATAGTCGGCGATTGTGAAAACGGTGGCACTCGATGGGCGGATTCGCCGGCAGACGCGCGGCGCCCCGCGGAGGACTGGAAATGACGGACTGGCGATTTCCCGATTTAAGCAACAAGATCGTGTTGATCTACCTGACCAACCAGTGCGACGAGCACAATGTGGTGCTGGAGCATCCCCATTTCGAGCAGCAGGGGGACAAAATGTTTATCGTCGGCGTCTTTGCCGAAGGCACCACCGCCAACGACTGGGCCACCGGCATCCCCACCGCCGTCGCCTGGGACAATGTCGAGCAGTACCTGGTGTTCGATTCCCTGGAAGACTACTTCTACCGCATCTCTCTGGCCAACGAGAATCAAACCCTTCAGTAGTAAAATTCCGGGTGCTTCTATTCCAGATTCGGATCCACCAGCCGCCCCCGGTCGTCGAAGGCCAGGGCGGCCGGCGGGCCGATGTGAACGCCGGCCAGATTTTCCAATTCACCGATCAGCCCTTGACTGGCCCAGAAGTCCCGGACATGGCGGGTATCACGGATGATGACCATCCGGGCCCGGACAGGATCCACCGGTCCGATGGTGGCCAGGCAGGCCTGGATGGCCTTGGCATCGTTGGGCAGGCGCACCGGGATGAACGCCTTGTGCAACGACCGGCTCGTCAGGGCATTCATCAAGGTGGCCTCGTAGTCGAGCTTGGCGAAGACCGCCTCGGTGATGATGTCCGCATTGCCCAGACCGATGGCGTTTCCCGCCGTTTTCTCCGTCAGGTCCAGCACGGCGATCCGGGTTGCGTCGAGAATTTGGGAAAAATCGCTCTCCATAAGGTCGAAGGCCCGACCGGTGACGTTGGGATCCATCCCCGCCCCGCTGATCTCCTTGCCGATGCGTCCGACGATCAGCGCGTCCAGGCGACGGAAGGGCAGGCGGGCAAAGCGCCGCTTGGCCATTTCGAGCAGGGTCCGTTCGCGCTCCACCAGGCCGTCGGCGGGAACGGCCTCCAAATGACAGACCCGATCGCTTTCGTTTTCCACCACCGCCAAGCCGAAACGGAAATTGCTGCGCACCGCCAGCGCCTGGCCCATGGCCGCCAGTAGTTCGTACCACCCGTGACGCAGGGCCCAGTGATGGTAGGCCATGGCGCCGGCGTGCTTGCCCATGCCGACACAGAGCATCTTGAGCAAGCCACTTTCCAACGGCGCCTTGAACTTGCTGTGGGGTTTGACGCGGTTGAGGCAAATGCTGTGATCGGCTGCGAAAAAATCCCGGCCGAAGTGCAGCGGCACTTCCCCCAGGACGTTTCCCAATTCGACCACCGCCATATCGGCGACCACCGGCGCGCCGCAGGCCGCTTCGGTCACGCCCAGGCGCTGGAGCACCGCTTGCTGCCCTTGGGCGGATGCCCCGCCATGGCTTCCCATGGCCGGCACGATGAGGGGCCGGGCGCCCCAATGCTTCAGCCCGGCGCAAAGGGCGGCCACCATCTCGGCCAACCGGTCGATGCCCCGGCTGCCCACCGCCACCGCCACCGTCTGCCCGGCTCGGATGCCGCTTCGGGGCAAAACGATGTCCAGGGTCTGCCGCACCGCCGCCGCCACATCGCGCAGATGATCGTCGGGCGTTTCGCGGCGTACGTGCACAAACTCCGGGAAGACGCCTTGGGTTTCGATAAAATCCGGATAGCGCATGGCTCCTGATCCCCTTAAGGTGAACGGCCATCGCCTCTTGACAGAAAGCGTGCCGTCACCCTATCCGAGATGGATGACGGCGACAAGGCGCCTGAATGTCGAAGGCAGCGCAATCCAGGCTTTTGAAGGAAACCCCTCCTATGCTTCAAACCCTTTCCAGCACGGCGGCGACGGCCCTGGCCCGCCGCATCGACGGCGAGGTCGCCGCCGACCTGACCACGCGAACCCTGTTGGCCACCGACGGCAGCATCTTCCAGGTCCTGCCGGCGGCCGTGGTCTATCCACGCCATTGGCGAGATGTCCAGGAAACGGTACGCTTCGCCGCTGAAAACGACCTCACCGTCCATTCCCGGGGGGCCGGCAGCGGGCTTTGCGGCGCCGCCCTGGGTCGCGGGCTGGTCATCGATTTCACCCGTTTCATGAACCGCCTGGTCCACCTGGATCCCATCGGCCGAACCTTTACCTGCGAGCCGGGTTACCGCATGGGGGAGCTGGAGGAGGCGCTGGCCGGCACGGGACTCTTTTTCCCGCCCGATCCCTCCAGCGGCACCTACGCCACCTTCGGCGGCATGTACGGCACCAACGCCAGCGGATCGCACTCGGTGAAGTACGGCAACGTGGCCGATTACATCGTGGACGCCGAGCTGGTCATGGCCGACGGCCGCCGGACGACTCTGGGTGAGCTGGCACCAACGCCGGCCGAAAAGCTGCCCGCCCCTTTCCGCCGCCTCCATCGCCTCTACACCGATCATGGAGCCGTCATTGAAACCGCTTATCCGGACACGGCCTACAACAGCGCCGGCTACAACCTGCGCGGCTTGGTGCGCGACGGCCGCCTGGACCTGGGGCACCTGTTGGGCGGCTCGGAGGGGACGCTGGTTGTGGTGACGCGGCTGACCTTCCGCCTCCTGCCCAAACCGGCCTGCGACAGCCTGGTGGTGGCCTACATGGCCGATATTCAGGCCTCGGCCCGGGCCGTCCAGGAGATTCTGCCCCTGGGTCCCGCCGGCATCGAGATCATGGACAAGTCTCTGCTGGCCCTGGCCCGCCGGGAAGATGCCCGGTTGGCCGAGGCCCTTCCCGATGACGTGGACAACGTGCTGCTCATCGAGTTCGACGGGCCCAACGAAGAAACCTGCCAAGCGTCCAACGCCCGGGTGCTCGATGCGCTGAAAGGGATCACCCACCGGATCCATCCGGCCGCCAGCGCCGCCGAGAAAAAACGCTTCTGGGCCGTGCGCAAGGCGGCGGTGCCGATCCTCTACCGCCTCAAGGGGCGGCGCCAGATCCTGGCCCTCATCGAGGATGCCGCCGTCCCGGTGCGTCACCTGGGAACCTACTTCACGGAAGTCTACGCCCTGCTGGAACGCCACCGGGTCCCGTTCGTGGTCTACGGTCACATCGCCAAGGGATTGATGCACACGCGGCCCCTCCTCGATCTGAAGGACCCGGCCGATGTGGCCAAGCTGCGGCCCATCGCCGATGCCTTCTACGCTATCGTGGCCGGCCTGAACGGCACGGTGAGCGGTGAACACGGGGACGGCCGCCTGCGCAGCGCCTACGTCAAGCGCCGCTACCCGGCCGTCTACGACCTGTTCCTGGAAGTCAAGAACATCTTCGACCCCCAAGGGCGGTTCAACCCGGAGATCATCACCCACCACGACCCGGACCAGATGACCCGCGACCTGCGCTACGGTGCCGGATTCCGTCGCCGCGACACGGGACGGGCAGAGCTGGCGTGGCCCGAAGGCCTGGCCCCGGCCGCCGAGTTGTGTCACGGGTGCAGCAAGTGCACCACCGTCAATGGTGCCACGCGCATGTGCCCGGTCTACAAGGCCACCCGGGAGGAAGCCGCTACCCCCAAGGCCAAGGCCAGCCTGTTGCGGGCGCTGATCGGCGGCCTCATCGACGACCAGGCCCAGTACGAGACGGCCTTCAATGAGGTAATGCGCCGCTGCGTCCACTGCGGCAGTTGCCTGCGCGAGTGTCCCAGTCACGTCAACATCCCCAAGCTGGCCGCCGAGGCCAAGGCCCGCTACGTGCGCCGCTACGGCAATCCCCTCCACGACCATCTGGTGACGCGCGTCGAGCTGGCCGGCCGGGCGACCCATAAGGTGTCCGGGCTGGTGCAGACCCTGGCCTCACCGGCACCCGCCCGCCGGGCGGCGGAAAAGATCACCGGGCTCTCGGCCCGACGGCCCTTGGTGGCCTTCGACCGCCGCAGCCTCTTCGAGCGCCTCGGCGGGACGGTATTCGGAAGCGGCCTACGGCAAGTGCTCTACTATGCCGGCTGCGATGCCGCCTACATTCGACCGTCCATCGGCGTGGCGGCCGTCAAACTCCTCGTGGCCGCCGGCTGGCGGGTCCTGGTGCCGCCTCAACACTGCTGCGGGCTACCCATGCTGGCCAAGGGGATGGTGGACGCCGCCCGGCGACAGATCCGGCAGAACCTGCGCGCTTGGCAGGGCCGGGTCGCCGAGGTGGAGGCCGTGGGGGTCACCTGTTCTTCCTGCGGCCTGGCCCTGATGACCGAATGGGCCGATGTCGTGGGCCGCACGGCGGTGGCGGCCATTGCGGGGAAGGTTCGGCCGGTGAGCGCCCTGGTGGCCGAGGCCATGGATCACCTGCCGCTTGCCAACGGCAGCCGTCAATCGGTGGCCTACCATTATCCCTGCCACCTGTTGGGCCAAAGGGAGGCGGACAGCTCGGTGCGAATGCTTTCAGGGGTGAAAGGCATCGATCTGCGTGTCCTGGACAGCGGCTGCTGCGGCATGGCGGGCAGTTGGGGGTTGCACGTGGCCAACGAAGCCCTGAGCCGTCAAATCGGTCAAGGCCTGATGGACCGCATCAAAACGTCCGGAGCGGCTTCGGCGGCCACCGACTGCCCCACTTGCCGCATGCAGATGGAACAACTCGGATCGACGCCGGTCCGGCACCCGGTGGAGCTGGTGGCGGCGCGTCTGGAAGCTCGCTCTTTTCGTCGTCCTGGCTAAAATTCGGGGTCTATCCCGGCCTGCTTGCAGAGTTCGTTGGCGGTGATGCGATCAAACTGGCTGTGGCGTTTGACGGGGACAATTTTCTTCCCGTTGGTGTAGATGGCATGATTTGCGCCTTCCCTGAGGAGATAGAAGCCGTTTCGTTCCAGGTATTGCACAAGGTCACGTCGCTTGACCGACATGTTGAACCTCGACAGGCAGTTGCTCGATGAGTGCATTCCCGGTCGGGATTTCCCTTCCTATTTGAAGATAGGCGAGCACCATTTCGCTCAGCGCATCCCGCAGCATGGCGCGACACTCATCAAGGTCCTTGCCTTCGGTGACCACCTCGGGCCATTCGATCAATTGTCCCATGTACCCGGAATCGATCTTGGTGTATTTGGCGGTATAATTGATCATTTTTATCACAAACCCCCTATTGGGATTTAAATAATTAGTTTTCTTTACAAAGTCAACGCGATCAAGCAGCGTCAAACCATGAAGTCGCCCGTTTGGATCACCGCCGACGACCGGGAAGCAGGCAGCGGCGTCATCGAAGCCCTCGAGGCCCTCGAAGGCGTCCAGGTGCGGGTGGAGCGGTTGTCCCTGGGCGATTATCAGGTGGGCGATCAGCTTCTTTTCGAGCGCAAGACCCTGGCGGACTTCGCTATGTCGGTGATCGACGGACGCCTGTTTCGCCAGGCGGTCCGGCTTGCCAATGCCTCCCGGCGCGGGGCGTTGCTCCTGGAGGGAACCGGCCGGGATCTTCCCGCAACCGGAGTGCGCCGCGAGGCGCTGACGGGGGCGCTGGTCACTGTCAGCCTGATTCTCGGCATCCCGGTGCTGCGATCCCGTGACCCGGCCGAATCCGCCCGGGTGATGGTTTTTGCCGCACACCAGGTTCAAACGGCCGTCGCCGGTGGCATTCAGCGCCCGGGGCGGCGCCCCCGCGGCCGCCGGCAACGGCAGCTCTACATCCTCCAGGGACTGCCCGGCCTGGGGCCAACGCGCGCCGCCCGGCTGTTGGATCGTTTCGGCAGCGTCCAGGCCGTTATGGGCGCCGATTTTCAGGCGCTCTCGGCCGTCGATGGCATCGGCCCCGCCACGGCCCGCCGAATCCGTTCGGCCGTGGCGGAAGCAGTAACGCCCTACGGCATAACCGATTTTTTCCCTGTCTAAGGAGTTTCCCAATGGCGTCATCTCCATCCTTCTGGCAGTTTCCCTATCCCTCCCAGCGCATGCCGGTGCTGGCGGAAAACGTGGTGGCCACCAGCCAGCCCCTGGCGGCCCAGGCGGGCTTGCGCATGTTGGCCGCCGGCGGCAACGCCGTGGACGCGGCCTTGGCGGCGGCCATCACCCTCACCGTGGTGGAACCCACCAGTACCGGTCTGGGCAGCGACGCCTTCGCCATGGTCTGGGACGGCCATCGGCTGCACGGGATCAACGGCTCGGGCCGCAGCCCGGCGGCCTGGACCCTGGAGCGCTTTGCCGGCCGGCCGCGGATGCCTCGTCTCGGCTGGGATGCCGTCACCGTGCCCGGGGCGGTGGACCTCTGGCAAACACTGCACCGACGCTTCGGCCGCCTCCCCTTTGCCGATCTGTTCGCCCCGGCCATCGGGTACGCCCAAAACGGTTTTGCCGTATCGCCGATCATCGCCTCGCATTGGGCCGCATCGGCCGACACCTATGCCGATTTCGACGAATTCCGGCGGGTGTTTCTCCCCGGCGGCCGCGCGCCGCACCCCGGCCAGTGGTTTGTCAACCCGGACCAAGCCCGCACTCTGACAGCGATTGCCGAAGGCGGAGCGGACGCCTTCTACCGCGGCGCCCTTGCCCGCCGGATCGCCGCGGCGGCCCGCAACGACGGCGGTCTGATGACCGAAGCCGACCTGGCGGCGCACCAGAGCGATTGGGTGACGCCGTTATCCGTCGACTACCGCGGTTGGACGATCCATGAGCTGCCGCCCAACGGGCAGGGCCTGGCGGCGCTCATCGCCTTGGGAGTGCTGCGCCACCTGGATCTGGCCCCTTTCGCCCCGGACAGCGTCGAGAGCCTGCACCTGCAGATCGAAGCCATGAAGGTGGGATTCGCCGTGGCCCATCGCCAGGTGGCCGATCCCCGGGCCATGTCCACCCGGCCCGAAGCCTGGATCGACGAGGCTTTTCTCGCGGCCCGGGCCACCGCCATCCGCATGGACCGCGCCGGCGCCCCCGATAGCCATCGCTGGAGCGACCACGGCACGGTGTATCTCACCGCCGCCGACGCCCAAGGCATGATGGTCTCGATGATTCAGTCCAACTTCACCGGCTTCGGCTCAGGTGTGGTGGTACCCGGTACGGGGATTCACCTTCAAAATCGCGGACACGGATTTTCCACCCAAGCCGGCCACCCCAACGTGGTGGCCGGCGGCAAGCGCCCCTATCACACGATCATTCCGGGATTCATCACCCGGGAGGGGCAACCGGTGGCCAGTTTCGGGGTGATGGGAGGGCACATGCAGCCCCAGGGGCACGTGCAGATGGTGGTGCGCCTGGCCGACCATGGCCAGAACCCCCAGACGGCGGCCGACGCGCCCCGCTGGCAGCTTTGCGAGGACGGCCGCGTCGCCCTGGAAGCGGGCTTTCCCCCTAGCCTCCGGCAAGCATTGGCGCAACGGGGCCACCGTCTCCTGGACGGGGAGCCGGTCTGGGGCTACGGCGGGGCGCAACTGATCTGGCGCCTGGAACACGGCTACCTGGGCGCCTCGGATCCGCGCAAGGATGGACAGGTGGGGGGATTTTGAAAAAGTGATGAGTCACGAGTGACTAAAGTGAAGGATTTGGGCCGACGCTTGCTTTGATCCTGAAATTTTTGAAGGCATGGGTCAAAAACACTGGGACATCGCGCCCCAACTTTAGTCATCCAAAACTTTAGTCACTTTAGTCACTTGTAACTTTAGTCACTTGTAACTTTAGTCACTTGTAACTTTGGTCACTTTAACTTTAGTCACTTTAGTCACTCGTAACTTTAGTCACTCGTAACCTCAGTCCCTCAAAACAACGCCTCACCACCGCCAACGCCCGTTCGATATCCTCGCCGGTCAGAGGATAGTGGGTCACGGCCCGCAGCCGGTAGGGGTCCAGGGCCAGTACGAGAACATTGGCTTCGGCCAGGGCGGCGGCCAGGGCGGCGGCGGTGGTGCGGCGGTCGGTGATCTCGAAAAAAACGATGTTGGTGTGCACGGCGGCCGGATCGGCGGACAGGCCTTCGATGCCGTCCAAACCTTCGGCCAGGCGCCGGGCGTTGACGTGGTCTTCGCCCAGCCGGTCCACCATCTCGGTGAGGGCAACGATACCCGCGGCGGCGATGATGCCGGCCTGACGCATGCCCCCGCCAAGCACCTTGCGCGCCCGGCGCGCCTCGGTCACGAATTCCCGGCTGCCGCATACCATGGAGCCCACCGGCGCCGAGAGTCCCTTGCTCAGGCAAAAGGAGACCGAATCGGCCCGGGCCACCAAGTCGGCGGCCGGACACCCCAAGGCCACGGCGGCGTTGAACAGCCGCGCTCCGTCCACGTGGATTTTCAACCCGTAACGGCCCGCCGTCTCGGCCACCCGGTTCATGTAAACGGCGCTCAGGGGGCTGCCGTTGCAGCGGTTGTGGGTGTTTTCCAGCACCAGGAGCCGGCTGTGGGGAAAATGGACATCATCGGCCCGCACCGCCGCCTCGATGACCACCGGATCGATGGTCCCGTCGGGCTGGTTGGGCACCGTGCGCGGATGGATGCCGCCGATGGCCGCCGATCCTCCCTGCTCGTAGTAAAAGATGTGGGACTGGTCGCCGAGGATCATCTCGTCACCCCGGCCGCAGTGGACCAGTTGACAGACAAGGTTGGCCATGGTGCCGCTGGCCACCAGCAGGGCCGCCGGCTTACCGGTGCGCTCGGCGGCCAGATCCTCCAGGCGCCTTACCGTGGGGTCTTCCCCGTAAACATCATCGCCGACCTCGGCCTCGGCCATGGCTTTTCGCATCCGTTCGGTGGGCGGGGTAACGGTGTCGCTGCGCAAATCAATGGGAAGCATGGAAAAATTCCGGATTGGGGGTTGAAAAAAGGGACAAAAAAAACAAAAGGGACTCAAACGGTCGAATTTCAGTTTTCAGTCAAGCCGGTTCGGGCTACCATATTTTTCTGAGCTTTAAAACCCTGAGGAGGTTTCTTTGCCCCCCCTTTTTCTGATCCATCCCATCGGCGCGGTGCGCCGGCAAGGTGACCGGACGTTTATCGACATCGACCCGTCCTTCAGCGACGGGCTGCTGGGTCTCGATGGCTTTTCTCATATCATGGTCTGTTATTGGCTCGATCGCAGCGACACCCCCGAGGCCCGGAGCGTGCTGCGCACCCATCCCCGGGCCGATCCATCCAACCCGCTGACCGGGGTCTTCGCCACCCACTCGCCCCGGCGGCCCAATCCCGTCGCCATCTCCCTGTGCCGCTTGATCTCCGTTTCCGGCACGACCCTGGAAATCGATCGCATCGATGCCATGGACGACAGCCCGGTGATCGACATCAAGTGCTTCATCCCCAGCACCCGCTTCGAGAAGGAAACGGTGCGCCTACCGGACTGGGTCTAAGGCGATGCCCAGGACGCCGTTTTCTCCCGAAGACGCCCCGCCCGCCGGCAAATCCGAAACCGTGGCGACGAGTCTCGCCGGCGAAGTGGAGCAGGTGGTCTTCACCAGCGCCGACAGCGACTTCGTGGTGGCGCGAATCGCCGTCCCCGAGGAAAAGACGCCCGTCACGGTTTGCGGGCCCCTGGCCGGCATCGAACCGGGACAAGGGGTACGCCTGCGGGGCACATGGGAGCGCCATCCGCGCTATGGACGCCAGTTTCGGGTCACCGACGGAGAGACTTTCGTGCCGGTGACCGAGGACGGGATCCGGCGCTATCTCGGCTCCGGGGCCTTTCCCGGCCTGGCGGCAAAAATGGCCGAGCGGATCGTGGACCATTTCGGCGCCGACACCCTCGCCATCCTCGATAACGAGCCCCAGCGGCTCTCGGAGGTCAAGGGGATCGGCAAGAAGACGATCCGCAAGCTGATCAAGGCCTGGCAGGATCAGGCCCGCACCCGGGCGGCGATGCTCTTTTTCCAGTCCCACGGCATCTCCCTGGCCATGTCGCGGCGCATCTTCAACCATTACGGCGCCGATGCCATCCGCCGGGTACGCGCCGAGCCCTACGCCCTGGCCGAGGATATCGACGGCATCGGGTTCCAGACGGCCGATCGCATCGCCCGGCAGATGGGGCTGGCCGAGGACTCGCCCCAGCGGGTCACCGCCGCCCTGATCCACATTCTCAAGCAGCAGGCCGAAGCGGGGCACGTCTTTGAAGTGGCGGATGCCTTGACGGCGCGCTGCAGACAGATGGTCGAGTGTACGCCGGAAGCGGCGGAGGCGGCTCTGGCCGACGGGGTCGCCGCGGGCAAGCTCGTGGTGGAAGATCTGCCTGAATCCAATGGCGCCGCCGTTTTTCTCAAGGGCCTTCACCACTGCGAAGTGGAGCTGGCCACCGGTCTGCGCCGGCTGGTTTCATCCGCCACCCCCCGTCTCTTCGGGACAGACCCCGCCCGGGCCGTGGCCAGCGGTGAGCGGCAGTTGGGTATCGAACTGGCCGCCCGGCAGCGCGAGGCGGTCAGCCGGGCTTTGAGCGGCGGCGTGCTGGTAATCACCGGTGGACCCGGAACCGGCAAAACCACCATCGTTCGGGCGATCCTGAACATCTACCAGCGATTTCGGCACCGGGTCCGCCTGGCCGCTCCCACGGGCCGCGCCGCCAAACGCCTGGCCGAAAGCACCGGGGCCGAGGCGTGCACGGTACACCGGTTGCTGGAGTTCAGCCCACGGGAGCGGCATTTTCTGCGCAATGCCGAAAACCCCTTGAAAACCGACCTGCTGGTGGTGGACGAAGCGTCGATGATCGACACCGTTCTGATGTACCACCTGATCATGGCCCTGCCCCCGGGCACCACCCTGGTGTTGGTGGGCGACGTGGACCAACTGCCTTCGGTGGGGCCGGGCAGCGTGCTGGCGGACACCATCGCCTCGGGCTTGGTGCCGGTGGTGACGCTGAACGAAATCTTCCGCCAGGCCCAGCGTAGCCGCATCGTCATCAATGCCCACCGCATCAATGCCGGGCAGATGCCCTTGCGCGAGGCGGCCTCGGATGAAAACGATTTCTACTTCATCGAAAAACGCGACCCCCAGGTCGTTTCAGAAACGATTCTGACGCTGGTGGCCGAACGCATTCCCAAGCGCTTCGGCTTCGATTCCATGGAAGACATCCAGGTCATCACCCCCATGCACCGGGGAGCGGTGGGCACCGAGCAGCTCAACGGGATGCTGCAGGAGGCCCTGAACCCGGCCTCGGAAAACACGCCGCGAAGCGCCGGCCGCTGGCGGCCGGGGGATAAGGTGATGCAGATCCGCAACGACTACGACAAGGAGGTCTTCAACGGCGATATCGGGCGCGTGGCCTCCGCCGGCCCCGAGGGCGTGACGGTGGTTTTCGACGGTCGCCCGGTACTGTATGCCATGACCGAACTCGACGATCTGGTGCTGGCCTACGCCATCTCGGTCCACAAGAGCCAGGGCTCGGAATACCCGTGCATCGTCATGCCGCTCATGACCCAGCACTACCTCATGCTCCAGCGCAACCTCGTGTACACCGCCATCACCCGGGCCCGGCGCCTGGCGGTGATCGTGGGGCAGCAGCGCGCCCTGGCCCTGGCGGTGGCCAACGACCGCCCCCGGCGGCGCTTCACCCGCCTGGCCCAGCGGTTGGCCGGGCAGGCTTGACAGGAAACCATCCACATCGCTACCTTGACATCGGATTTTGAAAACCTTCGGCCCCTGAAACGGATGCCTGCCAGGGCCCGGGATGACGGATGCTGAATATGGCCAAACCAACGCCAAGGGAACAGTGGATTGACGTCAACGGCTACCGGCTCTGGGTGCAGATCCACCCGGCCCCGGCGTCCCCAGACGAGCGGGCACCCCTGGTATTTCTACATGAAGGACTGGGCGCCATCGGGTTCTGGCGCGACCTGCCGGCCCGGTTGGCCAGGCAAACCGGCCGCGCCGCGGTGGTCTTCGACCGGCGCGGTTACGGCCGCAGCAGCCCCTGCACTGAAGTGCGCCAAATCGATTATCTCCACGTGGAGGCCTACCAATTCTTTCCACCGTTGCTCGATCGGCTGAACATCCAAAAGGCCGTGCTCATCGGTCACAGCGACGGCGGCTCCATCGCGTTGCTCTTCGGGGCGAAATTCCCCGAACGCTGCACCGGCATCGTCACCGAGGCCGCCCACGTCTTTGTGGACGAGACCACTCTCACCGGCATCCGGGAAGCGGTGACCGCCTACCGTGGCAAGCTGCGACCCCGCCTCAAGCGTTATCACGGGGAACAGACCGACGCGGTTTTTTTCGCTTGGGCCGACACCTGGCTGGCCCCATGGTTCCGGGCCTGGCGCATCACCGACGACATCGCCGGCGTCCAGTGCCCCGTACTGGCGATCCAGGGCGCCGACGACCCCTACGGAGAGCCGGCCCAGGTCGAGGCCATCGTCCATTCCGTCGCCGGCCCGGCCCGGCCCCTGATAATGCCGGGGGTCGGCCACGCGCCTCATCTGGAAGCCCGGGAAGCGTTCACCGCGGCCTTGGTCGAATTTGCCGAAAATTTGAAAGAATAAAAATGCCCCCTTCCCACAAGACCGATGACGGCGCCAAGGCGCTTCGGGAGCAGATCGCCGGGCAACTCGAGCGCTGGAAGACGTCGTCCCGGCCCTCCCGCGAACAGTTGCTCACCGGCGCCGGGCAGATCACCGCCTGGCGCCGGGAGCATCACATCGAAAGCCTCTGGCCGGAACCCCCGCTGATGCTCACCGCCACACTGGACGACAGCTTCGGCCATGGCCTGGAAGTGATTCATCACTTTGCCGAAGCCGCCGGTCTGCGTGTGGTGCATTTGGGAAAGATGCTCGCCGTCGCCGACGTGGTAGAAGGCTGCCATGCCCACCAACCCCATCTGCTCGGGCTGACCGTTTTGCAGTTCGACACCGAGTCGGACTTGATCGCCGTCCGCCGCCGCATCGATCCCGCCATCCGCATCGTGGCCGGCGGACCGGTGCTGGTCGCCGACCCGGAGCTGGCCGAACGGGCGGGCATCGATTTCGTGGCCCGCAACGCCGCCGATTTTTGGCGCTACCTGCTGACGCTTTGAACGCTTCGCCGGAGTGTTGGAATTCCCATGCGCATCCTTCATCTGCTCAGCCAGCGTCCTGAAGCCACCGGCAGCGGCATCTATGTGCGGGCCATGATCGCCGCCGCCGCGGCCCGGGGCCACGAAAACTTCCTGCTGGCCGGCATTCCCGGCGACACCCGGCCGGAAGTGCCGGAACTGCCGGCCCACCACTGCCGCTTCGTGCGTTTCGCCGGAGGGGATCTGCCCTTCGACGTGGTGGGCATGAGCGATGCCATGCCCTACGATAGCTGCCGCTTCATCGACCTCACCGATGACCAGATCCGGGCCTATTCCGCCGCCTTCGAGGCCGGCTTGCAGGCGGCGGTGGACGCCTTCCGGCCCGACTTGATCCACAGCCATCACCTGTGGCTACTCACCGCCCTGGCACGGAACCGTTTCCCCGAGCATCCGATGGTCACCAGCTGCCACGGCACCGATCTGCGCCAGTTTCGCCACTGCCCCCACCTGCGCCCCGCGGTGGCCGCGGCTTGCCGCCGTCTGGACGCCGTGCTGGCGCTCAGCGAGATACAGGGGACTGAAATCGCCGAACTGTACGGCATTGCCCCCCACCGCATCCATGTGGTGGGGGCCGGCTACGATCCGGTGCGGTTTTATCCAGCGCCCAAGCCCCGGCCGGGGCCGGTGCGCATCGTTTACGCCGGCAAGCTGAGCCGGACCAAGGGGATGGCCTGGCTGCTACGGGCCTTGAAGCAGATTGAAGAACTTCCCTGGCGGCTGGAGCTGGTGGGCGGGGGCAAGGGTCCCGAAAGGGCCGAGGTGTTGGATCTGGTCGAAGACTTGGGGCACCGGGTGACGGTGGCGGGGTTGATCGATCAAGCGGCCCTGGCCCAGCGCATGCGCCGGGCCCACATCTTTGTCCTGCCTTCCTTTTTTGAAGGATTGCCCCTGGTGCTTCTGGAAGCCTTGGCCTGCGGTTGCCGGCTCGTGGGCACCGATTTGCCCGGCGTACGGGAGCTGTTTGCCGCCTTTGCCGATCCTGCGCTGCGTCTTGTCCCCCTGCCGCCGCTGGCCGGCGTCGACACCCCCACCGAACATGGCGGGCAGGATTTCCAGAACCGCCTCGCCGATGCCTTGGCGGAACAGATCCGGGCGGCCGAGGGAAGGCCGGACCTCGACCTTGCCCCTTTTCAATCCCTTCTGGCGCGCTACACCTGGGACGGGGTTTTCCAGCGGGTGGAAGCGGTGTACGCGGGGTCTATGCCCATGCGAACCGTTTGATGGAACTACGGTTGCGTGCCCAGAAATGCCAGCAAAGAGGTTTCAGGTGTCGGGTGTCAGGTGTCAGCTCGGCCGCTGAGGTGGCCAAGCTGATCGAAAAGACGCACAGATGATCCCTCCGCTTTCACCCCGGGGAGTGCATGCCCTGTCCTGTCATTCCGAGGCGCGCAGCGCCGAGGAATCTCTTCGAAACCGCAGAAACCTTGTTCACACAAGGTTTCCACCATCGTCGGTCGGATCTACCGGCAGGGTCAACCGGGGGAAATCGCCCTGGGGATGGCGATCCACCAGCACCTCGCAGCCGTAGGCGGTACGGATGTGCGTCGGCCGCAACACTTCTTTCGGCGTGCCGCTGCAGACGGCCCGCCCGCCGTGGATCAGCAGCATCCGGGTGGCGAACATGGCCGCGAGGTTCAGGTCGTGAGAAACCATCACCACTGTCATCTTGCGCTCCCGCCGCAGCCGGGCCAGAAGGCGCATGATCTGAAGCTGATGGCCCATGTCCAGGGCCGCCGTCGGCTCGTCCAGGAGCATCAGGCGCGGCTGCTGGCAGAGGGCCCGGGCAATCCAGACCCGCTGCTGCTCACCGCCGCTGAGCTGATCCAGGGGGCGCCGGGCCAGCGCTTGGAGTCCCACGGCGGCGATGGCCCGGGATGCCTCGTCCAAATCCTCGGCGGCCTCGAATCCCAGCAAGCCCAGGTGCGGCGCCCGCCCCATGCGCACGATCTCTTCCACGGCATAGGAAAAAACCGGGACACTGCCCTGGGGCACCAGGGCGATGCGGCGGGCCAGTTCGCGCCGGCTGTAGCCGGCCAAGGGGCGGCCGAAGACCGTGATATCTCCGGCCCGGGGTGTCAGGCTGCCGAGGATCAGGCGCAACAACGTGGTCTTGCCGGACCCGTTGGGCCCGATCACGGCAAAAAAATCCCCCTCGGCGATATCCAGAGACAGATCCTCGATCACCGTCTGACGACCGTAGGCAAACCACACCTCTTGAAGGCTCACCGTCGGGCTCACCGCCGCCCCGCTTTCAGGTCGTCTGTCCGCATCGTTTAGTCCCGGGACCGCCTCAACAGATAGATGAACAGCGGCGCGCCGATCATGGCCGTGATCACGCCGGCCGGCATTTCGCCCTGTTCCGGCAAAACCCGCGCCAGCAGATCGCATCCCACCACGAAAGCCCCACCGCCGAGGATGCAGGCCGGCACGAGGAGCCGATGATCGCTGCCAAAGAGCATCCTGAGCAGATGCGGCACCACCAGGCCCACAAACCCCACCAGGCCGCAGTGGCTCACCGTGACGCTCACCATCAGAGAGGCGGCCACGAGCAAGCCGATGGTCACCGCCCGCACCGGAACCCCGCTGGAGGCGGCCAGCTCGCGGCCCAGCAGCATCAGGTTCATCGGGTGGGCCAGCAGGAAAATGGCGACAAAACAAGGCGCCACCAGGATGACGAGCAACCCGAGTTGACCGAAGTCGATGGTGCTCAGGTTGCCCATCAACCAGAACAGAATACTGTGCAAGCGACCGTCCTGGCTCAGGGTGAGCAGGAACATGATCAGGGCCGCGCAGAAGGCGTTGACCATCACTCCGGACAGCAGCAGGGCGTCCCGCTGGAAGAGGCTGCGCCCGGCGCCCATGGCCAGAATCAAGCCCAGGGTGGCCAAGGCGCCGGCGAAGGAAAAGAGGCTGACCCCGGGGAAATGGGCCAGCCCGAGGAGAATGCCCGTGATGGCCCCGATGGCCGAGCCGCCGGATATGCCCAAAATGTAAGGTTCGGCCAACGGATTGCGCAGCAGCGCCTGGAATACCAGACCGCCGAGGGAAAGGCTGGCGCCGGTGACGGCCGCCAGCAGCGCCCGGGGAAGACGGATGCGCCAGACGATGGCCGCCCCTGCGTCCACCGAACCCGGCCCGCCGGTGAGGGCCCGCCAGGCAGCCGCCGGCCCGACCTCCGAGGATCCGAAGGAGATGGCCGCCACAATCGAGAGAACCAGCAAAAGCGACAGGCCAAGGCTCACCGTCAGCACCCGCATCGGGGTGACCGGATGGGTGGGCGGAGACATCATGGCGGCCCCTCGAACAGCGTCGGATGGATGAGCCGGGCCAACTGTTCCAGCCCTTCCACCAAGCGCGGGCTGGGCCGGTCGAGGCAGTTGGAGTCCACGATGTGGATGCGGTTGTTGGCCACCGCCGGCATCTGAGGCCAACGGCGCCACTCGGTCAGGGCCTGCTGGAACAACCCCTCCCGGTTCATGGAAGTGATGATGAGCACCTCCGGGGCCAGGGCGATGACCTGCTCCTGGCTGAAACGCGGATAGGCGGTGGCGCCGGCCGCGGCATTGACGCCCCCGGCCCGGGTGATCAGCTCGTGGAGAAACGTCGACGCCCCGGCCGATACGATGGGGGTCATTCCGATCTGCAAAAAAACCCGGGGCCGATGGGCAGCTTTGGCCACCCGCCGATCCACCGCGTCGATGCGCCGCCGCATGTCCGTCACCAGCCGCAGGGCGGTCTCCCGCGCGTTGAGCAGGTCCCCCACGGCCGCGACGGTTTCCATCACCGACGCCAGATCCCGGGGATCGACGGCATAGACGGGAATTCCCATCGCCTCCAGGCGGTCCACCACCGCCTTGGGATTGCCGTCGCGGATCGCCAGGCAAAGGTCCGGCTTCAAGGCCACGATGCGCTCCAGGTCCAGGTGGACGTAAGAGCCCACCTTGGGAAGAGCGCGGGCCGCCTCCGGGGTATCGGAAAAACGGCTGACGCCCACCAGCCGGTCCTGTCGGTCGATGGCAAAAACGATCTCGGTGGCGCTGGGCGCCAGGGCCACCACACGCCGGGGGTCCACGGGCACCTCCAGGGTGCGGCCGGCCAAGTCGGTAACGGTGCGCCGCGCCCCGGCATCGGCGGTTCCAGCCAGCAAAAGGACCACCATGAAACCGAAAATCGCCAGTCGCGGCTTTTGGCAAAAGCGGATCGTCACGGCACCACGGCTCCTTGCGGCTCCGGCAGACGCGCCGCGGCGCCGTCCAGCATCGCCGCCATGGCTCTTTGCAGCGCCGAGGCCGACGCCGGGACGGTTTTCCCCCGGTTTTCCGGGGGCACCGGTACACCGGCGATCTCGGCGGCCACCTGGCGGCACCAAGCGTCAAAAAGGGACAAATCCGTCTTACGCCCGGCGGCCAAGGCGTCGTCGAGGGCCATGGCCGCTTCGATGAACCCGGTGTACCGATCTTCCAGCAGCAGCCGTTCCAGAACAACCCCCAACTCGCCCCGGTGGCCAGCGCAATCGCAGGCCGCATCGGTCACCAGGGTCCACAGGTCCGCCCCGCGTTCCGCCATCCGCCGCACCAGGGGCCGACCCGCCGCCAGTCCGTTTTGGTTGAAGATCGCCTCCCGCACCCCGGCACTGACGGCTTCGGCGATGAGCTGCCCCATCTTGCTGTGACCACCGGCGTTGTCGATGACGGTGCCGGCGCCCTGGACCACGATGAGATTGTCGGTGCCGGTGCCAGTGGCCGGCCGGTGGGGCGCCACGCTGCCGCGGATGTCCAGGTCCTGCAGGGCGGCGGTCTTGGCCTCGGTGGCGGTGATCAGGACCCGGGTCATGGCCCGGGGGGTAAGTTGCATGTTGGTCATCAGGATGATGTTGATGGTGCCCGGCTCGTACCAGTGGCCCGGGTCGCAACCGGCCCGCTGGGCGTTGGACTCGACCCCGGCGGTCACCAGGGCCGCCACCACCATTTCCCGGTGGCTTCGCCGCTGAACGGAATACCGGTCCATGTCGGCGCCGGTGAACAGAAGCGCCGTGGTCTCGGGCTGCCGATCCAGTACCCGGCAGACCCGCTGGCGCTCGGAGACCAAGCCCGCGGCGTGTCCCAGGCTCCAGCACGGCGGCGGCCAGTAGTGGTTGCCCACGGTGGAAACACCTTCGCGCTGGCCTTCCAGGGTCGAAACAACCGTCATCGGCCGGTGAAAATCCACCACGAGGGTCTTGTTGACAAAGTCGTGGATGCGGCTTTCAACAATACCGGCCCGCGCCACGTAGGGCAGGTCCAGGATCAAGTGGCGCTCGCCGACCACGGCGTTGGAGTGAACCTGGTCCTCAGACCGGGCAAAGGCCTCGGGGTAAAGGCAGGAGGCCAGCCAGGCGACAAAATCTGGCGTCCGCACCCCGCAGCGGCAGGTCAGATCGCAGGGGAAAAAAATGAAGCGCCCGTTTTTCACCGCCTCCACGTCCCGCCAGCCCGGCCGCTGGAGAAGGCGTGCCGCGGCCTGACGGTCGCCGCCGCAGCCGTAGATCACCTGGGGATTGAAGCGTTGCCACTGTTCCAGAGTCACTTCCACCACGTCCCCGGTCTTGTCCATGGCGGGGGGAATGCCGCCGGCGGCCCGGATCATCTCGTTTTGAAACGAACCGTCTCCGGGGGTCATCACCTGCTCGCCCCCCATGAAGCGCATCACCCGCAGGCGCTCGTTTGCGGGGATCTTGGCCACCTTGGCGGCCAAGAGGTCCAGGTCGGCATGGATCCGGGCCACCAGGGCCGCGGCGGCAGTTTGGCGCTGAAAAATGCCCCCCAACCGCTCAATGGCCAAGTCGCTGTCCCGGAACGAGTCGACGTCCAGGGTGATGGGCTGGACCCCCTCGGCGTCCAGGGCGGCCGCCGTTTCCTCGTGAAGGGAAGAGACGAACACCGCCTCTGGGGCGACGGCGGCCACCCGCCTCGGGTCCGGAGCGGCAAACCCTCCCACCACGGGCAGGGCCGCCGCCTCGGGGGGCCAGGTGTCGTGATAGGTAACCGCCTGGACCCGATCACCGACGCCCAGGGCGAAGAGGATTTCCGTCACCGCCGGCACGAGACTCACCACCCGCCGCGGCGGCGCGTCGAGGGAGATGCGTCGTCCGGCGGCATCGACGAAGGCCGGGCTTGCGGCCAAGACGGTTGAGGGAAGGATCACCAGCAAGGCGACAAGCCATCCGCTGATCCGGTGCAAAAAACGTCCTGGCCCGCAAGTCATGGTTTTCTCCTAGAATTCCAGGCGAACGCCCGCGAAATAAACCGCCTCGGGCATGGGATAGTAGCTCGCCCCCCAACCGCTGTTCCACCCATAACTGCTGTATTCCTCGTTGAAGATGTTGGTGGCGTTGGCGAAGAATTCCGCCTGCTGCCAGCGATAACGCAGAGAGAGATCCACCGTCTGGTAGTCATCCATTTTGTCCTGGGTGTTGGCATAATCGCCGCCGAAATACCGCTCGCCCACATAGTTGTACTGGACCCGGCAGGTCAACCCCTCGGGGCCTTGCAGTTCAACACCGGCGTGGGCCTTGAATTCGGGCACCAGGGGAACGGTCTTGCCCTTGTTGGCCCCGGAGCGAAACTCCACGTCGGTGAGAGCTGCATTGGCAAAGAGAGCGAGAAAATCCAGCGCCTGGTAGCGAAAATCCGCCTCCGCGCCTTGGTGACGAGTCTCAGCGATGTTTTCGTTTTGTTGAGTAATCTCGTTCCAGAGGATCTCGTTGTCCACGTCAAAACTGAACAGGCGAAGACCGACCTTGAGCGTTTCCAGGGGCCAAACCTCCACACCGGCTTCATAACCCAGGGCGGTTTCGTGTTCCAGATCGGCATTCACCGCCCCGGTCCAGGTGGTGTACTCGTCCACTAGGGGATAGCGATAAGACCGGTAGGCCCGGGCGTAGACCTTGGAGCGTTCCATGAACCGGTAGGCCAGCCCCATGTTCCAGGCGTACTCGGATTCGTCCTTGTCGATGGCGGTCTCCACGCCGCTCACATCGGACCGCAGCTCGGTGTCGGGCTGTTCGCTGCGAAAGCCCAAATTGAACACCAGGTTATCGGTGAGCGACAGTTCGTCCTGGAGGTAACCGGCCAAAGTGTCCCGGCTGAAACGGAAATGGTCGGCAAAGATCCCCGGCGTGTTGCCGACATCCTTGTCATAGTCGTCAAAGGCGGCATCGACGCCCACCGTCAAACGGTTCTCACGGCCGGCCAGCGAGTGGTCGAGAACGTACTTGGCGTTGAGGGTCCACGCGGCCAGATCGTAAGCCGAATAGATCGCAAACATTTCAGCGTCGCGCTGCTCATCGCGAAAACTTGCGCCCAAATCCAAACGCCCGGCAGTCCCCAAGTCCAGATCCAGGCCGGTGGACAACGTGGTGGCGCGCTGGGATTGTTCGTCGTTGGGCGTAAGGGTCTGGCGTCGGTCGGCGGCCATCTGCGCAGCGGTCAAGGAGCCGGGAAACTCGTACTCGGTATCGATGTAATCCAGTTGAAAACGCCCCGTGGCGCGGTCGGAAAAACGCCGGGTCAGTTTGCCGGCGAAACTGTTCTGCTCCGAAGCCGAATTGTCCCGGTAGCCGTCCGTGGAGCGATTGACCGCATCCAGGACGATCCCGGTACGATCCGTACCGTAGTTGAGCCCCACGGCCGTCTTGAAGGTGTCGAGGTTGCCCCCGCCGGCTTCAAGGCGAAATTTGAGTCCCTTTTCGGGATCGCGGGTGATGATGTTGATCACGCCGCCCATGGCCTGATCGCCGTAGAGCACCGAACCACCCCCGTCCAACACCTCGATGCGCTCCACGTTGGCCAGGTCGATGGCGGCCCAGGGCGGCCCGGACATATCGATGGGGTTGATCCGGCGTCCATCGATGGTCACCGCCACGTGGCGGTTGGCCGTCTCGCCGAAACCGCCCATGTCCACGGCTTGGTTCTGCCCGTTGCCGTTGAGGTCACTCACGAAGACCCCGGCCAGATTGCGCAACACTTCGGGCACGTTTCGGGCACCGCTGGCCTCGATCTGCTCCCGACGAATCACCGTCACCCGGGCGGGAATCTTTTCCGTCTCCCGGGCCGTGCGGGTGGCGGTGACCACCATCTCCTCCAGTTGAATCGCCGTTTGCGCCGTCACCGGTCCTGGCAACAAGAGACTCACGGCCAATGCCAGCGTCCCCCCGAAAAAAATTCCCAAACCGCGCCATCGTCCCATCTCTTCCTCCTTGATCTGAACATGAGGGTGGCGGGCCGGGCTTTCCTCCCGGCACCGCGACACCGGTCGCGATCCGGGATGTCCCTGTTTCATCCTCGAATCAAAAAACGGCGCACCCCTGCCGCGGCGGTGCGCAACTTTGGCGTTCGGGCAGGTTTTCTGACTCTCGGATCCTCCTACCGGCCGCCCCTTCCCGCACCGATGCATCCTGATGCAGTGGCTTTCTGCGGCTTTCGTCCCCGATCACAGCGGCGGGCCCGCCCCCGATTTCCACGGGGTTCCCTTTGCGCTCGCAAGCGAGCACCCAAACGCCGACAAATGGCAATGATGCCGAAGAACAAAAAAATCCCCGGACCGAAAATGACTTCGACCCGGGGATTCCCTGATTTATCCTCAAGATCCTGGCCAACGGGCGCTCCACGCACCGCTGACACGTCTGCCCGGGCAGGTCTTCTGGCTCTCGGATCCTCCTACCGGCCGCGCCTTCCCGCACCGATAAACCGGTGCAGTGACTTTGTGCGGCGTTCGTCCCCGATCACAGCGGCGGGCCCGCCCCCGATTTCCACGGGGTTCCCTATTGAGCGCAAGATGCGCACCCGGACATCTGCTCAACCGAGCAGTCGTTGCCGTCGTATCCCATGGAAGGCGATCTTGTCAAGCGGGGAGCCGGACCCCGGAACGCTCCACGATGGCGGCCACCTCATCGAGGGTGTCGATGTGATAGCGGGCCGGCAGCTCCCGATTCTGATAAGCGACAAACGGGACGCCCGCCGCCACCGAGGCTTCGGCGTCGAGCGTCGAATCGCCGATGAAAATCATTTCCTCGGCCAAGACGTCGAAATGGTTCAAAATTTTAATCAGGCCGTCCGGATGGGGTTTGGGCCGGGGCACGTCCAGGGCCCCCACCACCAGATCGAAATCCTCGGTGAGGTCATGGTCTTCCAGCACCCGGTGCATCGTATCGGTACGGTTGGTGGCCACGGCCGTCCTGCACACCGGTCTCAGGCGGCGCAGCAAGGGCCTGAGGTGCGGCTCCATTCGCATGTAGGGGACAAACGGCAGGTAGGTGAGGGTGCGGCGAAAGGCCTGGGCCGCCCGGTATTCCTCTTCGTCGGGGAACAGAAACCGCAACGATTCATCCACGGTATTCATGTGGGTGAAGGCCGACTGGGCCCCGGTGAGCGGCGGGCGTGAAAATTGGGCCAATACCCGGTTGTAGTAGGCCGCGTTGGCGTCCCGGGAATCGAACATCACCCCGTCGCAGTCAAAGGCCACCACCTGAATCATCGTCATCATCGAACCGCCTCGGGCGAATCGCTCCATTATTGCCCCGAGGCCTTGGCCGGCCGGGGGGGCAGAATATTGCCGTGCACGTGGATGAACAGCTTGGGCCGGATCGGGCTGTCGGTGTGCAAGGTGATGGTTTCGGCGTAACGGCCCGGCTCCGTTCGCCGGTTTTTCACCGTCAGCCGATAGGCCGGCTCACCGTTGTGCCGCATTTCTTCCAACCGGTGCTCGATGAACCGATTGCCGGCGTTGGTGTCCACCTTGAGCACCTTGAAGACAAAACGGGACTCGGGCACGATGGTCACCACCTGCTGCATCGGCTGTCCGCTCTCGCCCTGGAACACGAGACGCCCGGGCCGGATGGTGACAAAGCGCAACACTTCCCCGCCGATGGCCAGCTCCGCGGTGGGACGGTTCGAGTCGTTGGATTCCACCCGTGCGCCCTTGCGCATGGTTTCGCCACCGTAGCCCGAGGTACTCAGCTTCAGTGTGATCTTTCCCTCGCCGCCGGGAGGGAGCCGCTTCGGAAAGGAAACGGCCGTGCACCCTCAGCCGGTGCGGACCTTGTAGATCTCCAAGTCGGCGGTGCCGGTGTTGCGGACCACGAAGTCGTGCACCACCGTTTCGCCTTCGGCCACCGGGTCGAAGGAATGCGTCTGTGATGAAATCTCTATGCGTGGCCCCTCTGGCTGATCCATAGCGCCGACCGTGGCCACCCACACCATGCATATCAGTCCAACCGCTGCTCCGATCTTGAATTTCATTGCCTCTCCTCGTCTTTCGGCGCCCCGAAGCGCATCAACCCAATCTCAATCTGGAGGCCTCATTCATAATGAATCGCCCGATTTTTGGCAAGACGGCCCAAGTTTTTCGCCACGCTGAGCCCCTTATGCCTTCAACACATTTAATTTACAGGAGAAGGTCGATCCCCTGAAAAATTTTTCGAAACGCGGCCAAAAAAAATTCAAATACACTTTACATCCTTGTCAAGATTCACTATCAGCGCCCCCTATGGTATCGACGATAGGATCATTTCTGGCCTTGTACACGGCCGTTTTCAGTCTTCTCATGGGCATGGGGCTCCTGGGGACCCTGCTGAGCCTGCGCATGACCATGGCGGGGTTTTCCTCCCTGGCCACCGGCCTGGTGCAGTCGGCCTACTATCTGGGGCTGGTGCTCGGGTCCATGGTCTGCCAGCGCCTGGTGCAACGGGTAGGTCATATCCGCACCTTCGCCGCCCTGGCAGCCATTACCACCGCCACCGTCATGCTCCACGGGCTCTATTTTTCGGCTCCCTTCTGGGCGTTGTTGCGCCTGGTCACCGGCATGGCCAATATCGGGCTCTATATGGTGATCGAAAGCTGGCTCAACGAATGCACCATGCCCTCGGCCCGGGGCCGGGTCTTTTCGATCTACATGGTGCTCACCTATCTGGGCATCGGCATCGGCCAACTGATGCTCAATCTAAGCGGGGCCGCCGGCGACGCACCGTTTTTCACCGCCGGCATCCTGCTGGCCCTGTGCTTGGTGCCGGTGTCGCTGACCACGGCCATTTCACCGGCCATGCCCCAGACATCCCGACTGAGCCTCTGGACCTTGCTGCGCAAGACCCCTCTGGGAATCCTCGGCTGCTTTTCGGCCGGCATGATCAGCAGCGGCTTCTACGCCATGGGGCCGGTCTTCGGGCATACCATCGGCCTGACCGTGCCGCAGCTCTCGCTGTTCATGAGTGCCGCGGTCTTCGGCGGGCTCGCCCTGCAGTGGACCGTCGGCAGCATCTCAGACCGTTTTGACCGGACCCTGGTCCTGCCGGCGGTGGCCGTGCTCATCGCATTGATGAGCCTGCTGGTCATGGGCACGGCCCGGGGGTCGTTTCCCATCCTGCTGGTGGCCATGATGCTCTTCGGCGGTGTCGGATTCACCCTTTACCCGGTGGCTGTGGCCCGGGGCCATGACCTCTTCGAACCGGATCAGGTCGTGGCGGTGAGCTCGGGACTGTTGCTCAGCTACGGCCTCGGGGCCAGCATCGGGCCGGTACTGGCGGCGGCCATGATCCGTTTCGTCGGCACCCCCTACGGCCTGTTCGCCTTTACCGCCGGTGTCGCCGGCATCTACGCCGCCCTGACCGCTTGGTTGAGAACCCTGGAATCGGTGGCCATCGTAGCGGTGGAAGATCAGGGCACCTTCATGCCGATGAAACGCACCTCGTCGGTGGCCATGGTCATCGACCCCCGGGCCGAGCCGGAAGCCGAAACGGAAGAGGTCCCGGAGTCCGGGCTGTAATCACGGTACCCGGGTTGCCATTATCGCCATTCTGTGGCAGATTTTTAAGAGTATCGATAAAAATTTTATTTTGACTTTAAAATCTTACCAAAGCCCCTCTCAAGGAGACCGCCATGGCCTACGAATGCATCATCTTCGAAAAACGCGACGCCATCGCCATCATCAAACTGAACCGGCCCAAAGTGCTCAACGCCATGAACAAGCAACTGTGGCTTGACATGCAGGCGGCCATGGACGATGTCCGCACCGACCCGGCCATCCGGGTGTTGATCATCACCGGTGAAGGCCGGGCCTTTTCCACCGGCGCGGATCTGAAAGAATCCAAGACCCGCAGCATCGAGGCTTACCGCGACTACCTGGTGGAACTGCAGGAAGCCTCCCGGCGCCTGATCCGTTTCGAAAAACCCACCATCGCCGCCATCAACGGCTACGCCCTGGGCTCCGGTTACGAGCTGGGCCTGGCCTGCGACATCCGCATCGCCGCCGACGAGGCCCAGATCGGCTCGCCGGAAGCCAAGGTGACCTCGTCGGTCACCGGCGGGGCCATGCGCCTGGTGCAGGATCTGATCGGGCCGGCCAAGGCCCGGGAACTGCTGTTTACCGGAGAGTACATCTCCGGCAAGGAGGCCGAGCGCATCGGCCTGGTCAACCGCAGCGTTCCCTTGGCCTCACTGATGGACGAATGCATGCAGATGGCCGCCAAGATCGCCGCCAACTCGGCTTTTTCCATCGCCATGATCAAGAAGGGCCTGCTGATGGCCCGGGGCGAGGTAAGCATGGAAGCTTTGATGGACTACGAGGTGGAAGCCTGCCTGGCCTGCGTATCCACCAAGGAACGCCAAACCTCACTGACCGAATTCGAGGACCGCAAGAAGAAGGATCAGTAGGCGTAAACCGTTAAACCACACCTGGGGAGACAGTCATCATGACACTGGACCGCGTGCTCAAGGCCGAATCGGTGGCCATCGTGGGCGCATCCCGCGCCGTAACCAAGCGGGGCTACCAAGCCATCCGCATCCTGCTGGAAGAAAAATACGGCGGGCGGATCTATCCGGTCAATCCCAAGGAGGACAGCATCCTGGGACTGCGCTGCTACAAAAGCATCTCGGACATCGAGGAACCGGTGGACCTGGCCTTGATCACCACCCCGGCCAAAACCATCCCCAAGCTCCTGGAGGAGTGTGGGCGCAAGGGGGTTCAGGGCGCCGTAATCATCGCCGGTGGGTTCGGTGAAACCGGGGCCGAGGGGCGCAAACTGGAAGACCTGATGGTGAAAGCGGCCCAAGCCAACAACATCCGGCTCATCGGCCCCAACACCTCGGGCATGATGAACTTGACTCGGCGCCTGAACCTGGTGGGCCTGCGCGATGCCCCGGAGGGCAACATCGCCCTGCTCTCCCAGAGCGGCAACATGGCCCTAACCCTCATCACCGAAGCCAAACTCAAGAGCCGCAAAGGCTTTTCCTACTACGTGGGGGTGGGCAACGAGGCGGATATCAAGTTTCACGAATACCTGGAATTTTTTCGCCAAGACGAGAATACCCGGGCCATCCTGATGTACGTGGAGGGAATGCGCCAGGGACGCGAATTCTTGCAACAGGCCTACAAGACGACTCTGGAAAAACCGGTGGTACTGCTCAAGAGTGGTCGTTCGGCCACCGGCAAGCGCTCGGCGGGTTCCCACACCGGGGCACTGGCCGGCATGAGTGAAGTGGCCCGATCGGCCTTCCAGCGCGCCGGCATCATCTGGATCGAAAAGTCCGACCAGCTCTTTCCCGTGGCCGAGACCCTGTCGAGCCTGCCGCCCATCAAGAGCAACCAGGTGGCCATCCTGGCCGACGGCGGCGGGCATGCCACCATCGCCGCCGACCTGCTCACCGATCTGGGGGTGGAAATTCCCCGGCTCACGGAGAGAACGCAGAAAAAACTCCGCGCCATCCTACCGTCGGCCGCTTCGGTGCCCAACCCGGTGGACGTGGCCGGCGGGACCGACGCCGACCCGTCGCTGTTTGCCGACTGCGCCCGCATCATCCTCCAGGACCCCAATGTCGGTGGCCTGCTGCTCGTGGGTCTCTTCGGCGGTTACGGGATCCGCTTCGCCGAATCCCTGGCATTGAAGGAAGAAGACGCCGCCCATCAGATGGGCAAGATGGTGCGCAAGTACAACAAGCCCATCGTGGTCCACAGTCTTTTTGCATCGGAAAAGCCCCATGCCCTGGACCTGCTGCGTTACTACGACATCTCGGTCTACGATTCGTTGGACGTGGCCTGCAAGTGTATCGGGTCGCTGGCCGAATACGGCCGCTACCTGAAAGCCTACCACACTAAGATGAGCTTCGATCTCAATCCCGCGCAGAAGGCGCGTCCCGAGGGACGGGCCCTGATCGAGGCGGTGCGCCGGGACGGCCGCCGGGCCCTGCTGGAACCGGAAGCCAAGCGTTTGCTGGAAATCCACGGGGCCACGGCGAGCCGAGACCGCATCGCCACCACGGCGGAGGAAGCGGTGCGTCTGAGCCGGGACCTCGGCGATCGGGTGGTGCTCAAAATCGTCTCCCCGGACATCCTGCACAAGAGCGATGCCGGCGGTGTCCTGGTGGGACTCAAGACCGAAAAACAGGTGCGTCAGGGCTTCTCCACCATCGTCAAGAACGCCCAGCGCTACAATCCCAAGGCCGATATCCGGGGGGTACTGGTGGCGCCCATGGCGCCGTCCGGGGTGGAGGTGATCATCGGCACCCAGATCGACGACCAGTTCGGCCCCACCATCATGTACGGGCTGGGCGGCATCATGGTGGAAGTGCTCAAGGACGTGGTCTTTCGCGTCCTTCCCATCAGCCGCAGTGGCGCCAAACGCATGATCGAGGAAACCCAGTCGTCCAAGATCCTCGACGGCCTGCGCGGCAATCCACCCTGCGACAAGAAGGCCCTGGTCAATCTCCTGCTCCTGTGCTCCGACCTGGTGGAAGCCTACCCGGAAATCGAGGAGATGGATCTGAATCCGGTCATCGTCCATGAACAGGGCCTGAGCGTGGTCGATGCCCGCATCATTCTCAAAGAGACTGCGTTACCGGCGACGGACAAGAAATAAACTGGTATTTTGACGGAGAGGCCTCGCCATGCCAGCCTCCTCCCGTTGTCCTTCCGAGGGTCAGCGAGGAATCCGCGGTTGGAAATCCAGCGGGAGGTGACGGCAGATTCGCAAAGATCCCTTGTCGCCTTCGCTCCTCGGGATGACAACGGATGGCTTATCGATCATCAGGATGCCCGAACCCTGACCGGAAAGGAGGCGTGGCCCTATTTCAGTGGGCCCCCGGGGTGGTTGTTGCGTTCCGATTCAAGATTTGTTATTAACTAAAAGAATTGAATTCACGTTTTAGAGTGCGTTAACGACCAGACCCCCTCAGTCGTGTTCGGTGCGTGCCGGAGCAAAACGGCGTGCGTCGACGGATGATTGATCATTGCTCGAAAAACCGTTTGACGAACCCCACACAACCGTAAAAGGAGGTCCACATGAAAAAAGGATTGGTAGTTACCACCGCCCTGGCGTTTGCCCTGGTACTGTTCTGGGGCGCCGCCCCGGCACCGGTGAAAGCGGAGCAGAAATTCGTCACCATCGGCACCGGCGGCGTTACCGGCGTTTACTATCCCACCGGCGGTGCCATCTGCCGGCTGGTCAACAAGGGCCGCAAGGACCACGGCATCCGCTGCTCGGTGGAAAGCACCGGCGGCTCGGTGTACAACCTCAACGCCATCCGGACCGGCGAGCTCGACATGGGCGTCGTCCAGTCCGACTGGCAGTATCATTCCTACAACGGCACTTCGACTTTTAAAGATCAGGGACCAGACAAGGATCTGAGGGCCCTGTTCTCGGTGCATCCGGAACCTTTCACCGTCGTGGCGCGCAAGGATGCCGGCGTCAAGACCTTCACCGACCTCAAGGGCAAGCGCGTCAATATCGGCAATCCGGGTTCCGGCCAGCGCGGCACCATGGAGGAGTTGATGAATGCCTTGGGCTGGACCAAGGACGATTTCAAACTGGCCTCCGAGCTCAAGCCCGATGAACACTCCAAGGCCCTGTGCGACAACAAGATCGACGCCTTCGTGTACACCGTGGGCCATCCCACCGGCAACATCCAGGAAGCAGCCGCTTCCTGTGACGTGGTGCTGGTGGACGTCTCCGGTCCCGAAGTCGACAAGCTAGTCAAGGAAAACCCCTACTACCGCTATGCCACCATTCCGGCCGGCATGTACATGGGCACGGACACGGACACCAAGACCTTCGGTGTGGGGGCCACCTTCGTCTCCTCGGCCAAGGTGCCCGAGGACATCATCTACAACGTGGTAAAGGCGATCTTCGAGAACTTCGACGAATTCAAGAAGCTGCATCCCGCCTTTGGTATTCTGAAAAAAGAAGAGATGGTCAAGGACGGTCTGTCCGCCCCGCTGCATGACGGCGCTTTGAAGTACTACAAGGAAGCCGGCTTGCTGTAATCAGATGGTATCCGGTGGCGGGCCGCCCAGCGGCCCGCCGCTTTCCGGTCGGGTGTCCCTGCACTGGCTGCAAGCGCGCGTTCGTTTTTCCAAAAACCACCAAGGGGCGACGCCGCCTTCTTTCCGGGCCCTCCCCTGGCGGTGACTTCGCCTTCCCCTGACATAAGGATCATTGCCATGACGAAAGCGACCGACAACGCGCCGTCACTGGAGACGGCCCGGGAAATTGTCGCCCAAACCGAAACCGGCGCCCGCAATCCCACCGGAAAAATTCCCAAACAGATTTTGTTTTTCGTCCCTCTGGCCTGGACCTTGTTCCAGCTCTGGTACGCCTCTCCTTTGCCCTTCATCATCAACTTCGGGATCTTCAACTCCACCGAGGCCCGAGCCATCCACCTGGCTTTTGCCATCTTTCTGGCCTACACAGCCTACCCCACCTTCAAGAAGAGATCTCCCCGGGACTACATCCCGATCCAGGACTGGGTGGCGGGTTTGGTGGCAGCCTTTTGCGCCGCCTACCTGTTCCTTTTCTACGAAGGACTGTCGGCTCGCCCGGGTAATCCCACCCAGTTGGACCTGGTAGTGGGTGTCATCGGCCTGATCCTGCTGCTGGAAGCCACCCGTCGCGCCCTGGGGCCACCGCTGATGATCGTGGCCGCCGTATTCATGATCTACACCTTTTTCGGCTCCTACATGCCGGATGTCGTTGCCCACAAGGGGGCCAGCCTCTCCAAGGGCATGAGCCATTACTGGCTGTCCACCGAGGGGGTCTTTGGGGTCGCGGTGGGGGTCTCCACCGAGATGGTCTTCATGTTCGTGCTCTTCGGCGCCCTGTTGGAACAGGCCGGGGCGGGCAACTACTTCATCCGGGCGGCCTTCGCCGGGCTGGGGCACCTGCGCGGCGGGCCAGCCAAGGCCGCGGTGGTGGCCTCGGGGCTCACCGGCATCGTTTCCGGCTCGTCCATCGCCAACGTGGTGACCACCGGCACCTTCACCATCCCGCTGATGAAGAAGGTGGGCTTCCCGCCGGAAAAGGCCGGCGCGGTGGAGGTGGCCTGCTCCACCAACGGCCAGCTCATGCCGCCGGTGATGGGGGCGGCGGCCTTCCTGATGGTGGAGTACGTGGGCATCTCTTACCTTCAGGTGATCAAGCACGCCTTCCTGCCGGCCATCATCTCCTACTTGGCCCTGTTTTACATCGTACACCTGGAGGCCTGCAAGATGGGGCTCAAGGGCCTGAAGCGGCGGCGCACCGGGACCCTGGCCCAGAAAATGTTGACCTTCGTGGCCGGCTTCCTGATGATGATCGTCCTCACCGCCGCCGTCTATTTCGGCATCGGGTGGATCAAGGTCATCGCCCCTGATGCGGCTATTTACATCGTGGGCGTGCTCTTGATGATCGCCTACCTGGTGTTGCTGCGCCTGGCCTGCACGGTGCCGGAGCTGGAAACCACCCTCGAGATCGAGCGCCTGCCGCTGCTGCTGCCCACCCTGAAAACCGGCTACTACTTCCTGCTGCCTTTGGTGGTATTGATCTGGTGTTTGGTGGTGGAACGCCTCTCGCCGTCCCTGTCCGCCTACTGGGCCACGATGCTGCTGATCTTCATCGTGGTCACCCAGCGGCCCCTCAAGGGATACTTCCGCAAGGCCAAGGGAACAGAATTCACCGCCCGGCAGGGGTTTGCCGACCTGGTCGTGGCCATGGTGGGCGGTGCCCGCAACATGATCGGCATCGGTGTGGCGACGGCCGCCGCCGGCGTGGTGGTGGGCACGGTGACCTTGACCGGCATCGGCCTGGTGATGACCGAGTTCGTCGAGTTCATCTCAGGCGGCAACCTGGTACTAATCCTCCTGTTTACCGCCGTTATCAGCCTGCTGCTGGGCATGGGGCTGCCCACCACGGCCAACTACATCGTGGTCTCGACCTTGATGGCGCCGGTGATCGTCGATCTGGGCGCCAAGAGCGGCCTGCTGGTGCCGCTGGTGGCGGCGCACCTGTTCGTCTTTTTCTTCGGCATCCTGGCCGACGACACCCCACCGGTGGGCCTGGCGGCCTTCGCCGCGGCCGGCATCTCCGGCGGCGATCCCATCCGCACCGGGATCCAGGGCTTCGGTTACGACATCCGCACCGCCGTGCTGCCGTTCATCTTCATCTTCAATAACGAGCTGCTGATGATCGGCATCGGCTCCTGGTATCATTTCATCATCGTGGTGGGGGGCGCCGTGGTGGGGATGCTGGTCTTCGCTGCCGCCACCCAGCGATACTTTCTCACCAAGAACCGGCTCTGGGAAACTTTGGCCCTGCTACTGGTGACCTTCACCTTGCTGAGGCCCGGCTTCTGGTGGGACCAGATCTACCCGCCGCTGGAGGAGATCAAGTCCACGGAGCTGGAACAGATCATCGAGCAGACCGATCCCGGCAGCCATCTGCGGCTCGAGGTGGCCGGCGAGGATTTCCGTGGCAAGAGCCTGATGTTGCGGGTGGGCGATGAGCCGACCCCGAGGGAACGGATGCTGGCCATCGGCATCGATACCCGGGTGGAAGACGGCCGGGTCTTCGTGGACGACATCGTCTTCGGCAGCCCGGCGGAAAAGGCCGGCATGGATTTCGACCAGGAGATCCTCCACGTCTACGTACCGGCGGACATTCCGCCCAAGCACCTGATGTTCATTCCGGCGTTCCTGCTGTTGGCGGCAATTTGGTTTTTGCAACGAAAACGCAGCCGATTGGAGGAAACGACGGCCTGATATATTTTTCGGTTATTTCTCGCAGAGTCAAAATTGTTTCATCCACCGCAAACCCAGGAGGTTCTGTTGCCGCTTCGCAAACTTTTCTCAATGATTCTATCTATTCTGCTCGTTGCCGGGATGCTGTCCGGCTGCTTCGCCACCGCTACCACCCGAAGTGAGCCCCCAGCGGGCCAGCGTGAGGGCATTGCGCCCACCGCGGCCCTGCTGCCCATCGAAAACACCAATGATCCGGAACTGGCGGACTTTGTCGCCGAACATCTGGTCGACTGCCTGGAAACACGCAACGTACTCCGATTCGCCGATCAGGAAAAAGTTGCGCTTCAAGTCAAGACCGCCGGAGTGGATCTCCAGCGCACCTTCGGCTTGAGCGATGCGCAATACCGCCAATTAGCCGCAGCGCTGAAGGTGGATTATGTCATCGATGGCATCGTAACAGTACGAAAAACGCTGTCTTTGGCTGGATGGCGCAAAGACGTGGATCTGTACATGCACATCCACCGGGCCACCGACGGCAAGAAAATCGACAGTTGGCGTTCGATGACCGATTTTACCTTCACCTCGACCGAAACAGCCCTGGATGCAGAAAAAATGGCCCAGTCGGCGGCCAATCATCTCTGCGCGAAAATGCTTGAGGCCCGTTTTTGATTTTTTTCCCGTGATTTCTGTGCGCTGCGATGGATGATAAGACACCTCGATTTTTTGGAGGCACGCCATGACAACCGATGCCCCCAGCCAAGAACGGGTCGCGGTGGTGGATCCTTCAAACCGTTTTGCCTGCGCCGCCCCGCGCTGGCGCATGCGGCGGGACAATCTGATCCACCGCGCCTGCTACATTCTGGTGTTCAATTCCCGCGGCGAACTCTTCGTCCACCAGCGCACCGATACCAAGGACGTGTATCCGGGCTTCTTC
>JACDJC010000603.1_pt1 | contig 40638 bp, 32 predicted proteins | sample 7454191 | NCBI WGS metagenome assembly JACDJC01 (sample SAMN14253291, study PRJNA609438) | sludge metagenome | isolation source: sludge after 25d culture with pyrite and EDTA | collected 2018-12-20
GACGAAGGGGTGGTGACGCATGCGCAGCCGTGGGTGACCCCGTTCGTCGGAGTACGTGGTCGGGCCGCCCCAGTACTGACCCAGGAACAGCGCGAGGCGATGGCGGGCCGGGCCCAGGTCCTGGCGGTCGGGGTAGAGCGCCAGGAGCACCTCGTCGATCTCGACCCGGTCGTAGAAGCGGTCGACCAGGCGATCGAAGAACGCCTGGCCGCCGACCGCGCTGAAGACCGTGACCTGGTGCTCGTCGTCGTCAGCCACCCGCTCATGGTGCTCCGCTCTTCCCCGAGGCGCCAAGCCGGTGCCGGCGGTCAGATCCCGGGGTGACGAGGTCTGGGGGTGACGAGGTCCGGGGGTGAGGGATGGTCACGGATGCGGGAGCGCCACGTCCCTGCGGCTACGCTCGGCGTCGCTATGGGTCAGCCCGTCACCGTCCTGGAGAAGCCGTCGAGCCGTGCCGGCATCGTCCGCTTCGAGATCAACCGGACCCTCACCGGCATGGGTCACGAGCGCTACCGCGCCGGCCAGGTGGTCGAAGGCGACCGCCCACCCGACGAGCTGGCTCGTCGCTTGTTCGAGCGAGGCGGGATCGAAGCGGTGCACATCAACTCGAACGTGATCACGCTCGACCTGGGCAAGGGTGCCGACGCCGACGGCGTCGCCGAGATCATCGAGGACCTCTACACCTACTACCGGCCCGGCGTCGCAGTGCCGGACCCATCGGACTTCGGCGCTCCCGCCGAGTGATCCACCGCCGGCCGCATCGGCCTGCGCTGCACCTTCAGTCCCTGTCGAGCTCGGCGAGCACTGCGTCGACCGTGCGCCACGAGCGCTCGACGATGTCGGGGTTGGTGCCCCGGTAGTAGGGGATCGCCTGGGCTGCGGCTGACACCGCCCAGGCGCGGCCGCGCAGCCGGGTGGCCCCGTCGCCGCCGCCGGGAGCTGCGCCCAGGAACGTCGCGCGGCTCCGCTCGTCGAAGACGCTCCACGCGCACATGAGGTCGACCGCCGGATCGGCGACGACCAGGCCGCTCCAGTCGATGACGCCGACCAGGTGCCCGTCGCGGAGCACGAGGTTGCCGTCGGTGAGGTCGCCATGGACCCACACGGGGTCGCGGTGCCACGGGGGCGCAGTCGCACCGAGGACCCATGCGTGCAGCAGGGCGTCGATGTCGCACTCGCCGCGCATCCTGGCGATCGCGGCGCGGGTCACGGCGTCGGCGTCGGCCAGCGGGCCACCCCTCCGCCCGGGACGGGGGGCAGGGCCACCGATGGTCGGCACCTGCTGGAGCGTGGTCGTGAACGCTGCGAGGTCGTGGGCCAGGCCGTCGAGCTGGTCGCGGTCGCCGACCTCGGGCCGGTCGCCGTCGATCCACGGCGCCACGTACCAGCGGAACGGGTAGCCGCGACCTGGGGCGCCGAGCGCCAGCGGGACCGGGACCTGGATGTCGGTCGACGCGGTACCGGCGCTGGCGATCGCCTCGTCGATCGTGGGCAGCCAACGGGCCTCGCGCTCGCCCTGGCCGTCGGCCCACCCGACCTTCGGGAGTCGGACCGACAGGTCCTCGCCCATCCGGAAGATGGCGTGGTCGGTCCCCAGCTGTCCGATCCGCCGGAGCGGGCGTTCGGCGTCGTCGAGGTGCGGGAGCTGGTCGGCGAGGAGCTCCCGGACGAGCGACGCGTCGACGACGACCTCCGCCTCGTGCATCCTCGGCGGTGGCGGGTCGTCGGTGGCCTCGGTGGTCTCGGTTGGATCGGGCATCACGGCGCACGATCGAAGCCCATCGGGGGCGTTCGTTCCATCGGATTGCCCGTTTCCGCTTGTCGCGGTCCTGCTTGGGGGTCGCCAGCGGACTTGCCATCCTCGAACAGGTGTTCGATGATGGGTCGATGGCAGCCGGGGAGCCGATCCAACTGCACGTCTCGGACCTCGACGTGGCTCCTGCCGACCCTCCAGACCGGTCCGACCCTCCGTACCGGTCAGATCGTTCGGTGCCGTCCGACCGTTCGGGCAGGCTCGCCCGGTTGCGGGAGCTGGCCGGCGACCTCGCTCCGCCGACCTTGGTGCGGGACCGTCGGCTCCCGGTCCTGCCGGCGATCGAGGCCCTGCTGCCCGACGGCCTGCAACGGGGTGTAACGGTCGCTGTCGGGGGTCGGGGTGCCACGGCGCTGGCACACGCGGTGCTGGCCGGGCCGAGCAGGGCAGGGTCGTGGGTTGCCTGCGTGGGCGCGCCGGCGATGGGCTGGACCGCAGCGGCGGAGCTCGGCCTGTCCCTGGATCGGGTGGCGGTGGTGCGGACCGACGACCGCCAGGCTCCGGCCGTGCTCGCCGCGCTGGTGGACGCGTTCGACCTGGTGGTCGTCGGCCCCGAGCACCGGCTGGAGAGCTCGACGGTCCGTCGGTTGCTGTCGCGGGCCCGTGAGCGGGGTGCGGTGCTGGTGCGGTTGGCGGGAACGTCGGCCGCTGCCGATTCGACCGACCCGGCAACCCGGTCCGCCGACGGTTGGCCGGCCGCGGACGTGCGGCTCGTGTGCGAGTCCGCGGAGTGGTCCGGTACCGGACAGGGCTGGGGGCATCTGAGCGAACGGCGGGTGACGGTCTCGGTGGAGGGCCGACGGGGTTTCGACCGGCCCCGCCGCGTCGACCTCCTCCTCCCAGGGGTCGACGGCGCGGTGACCGTCGTCGACGGCTCCGGTGGCGGCGTCGGCAGCGGCCCGGACGCTGGTTCGCCCGGTGGGGCCCTGGTGGTGCCGTTCGAACGTCGCCGCGTCGGCTGAGCGCGATCGGTGGTGAGCGAGCGGTGAGCGCTACGGACGACTCCTCGCCGGTGCGGACCCTGGCGGTGTCCTGTGCGGACTGGCCGGTCGTGGCCGTCGCTCGGCCACTCGATCTGCCGGTCGCCGTCGTGTTCGCCAACCGGGTGGTGGCGGCCGGTCCGGTGGCACGGGCCGAAGGCGTGGTGCCCGGATTGCGGCGCCGTGAGGCTCAGGCCCGGTGTCCGGCCGTGGAGCTGCACGAGCGCGACGAGTCGCAGGAGGCCAGGGCGTTCGAACCGGTGCTGGCCGCGCTCGAGGACCTGGCCCCCCGACTGGAGGTCGTGGCGCCCGGTCGTTGCCTGGTGCCCACGCTCGGCCCGTCCCGGTACCACGGCGGTGATCGGGCTCTGGCCGGTCTGGTTCTGCGCAGCGTCACGGCGGCGGGTGCAGCGGTCGGGCCCCACGCTCCGGTGCACGTGGGGGTGGGTGTCGCCGACGGTCCCCGGGCGGCGATGCTGGTGGCTGACGAGTCGTTGCGGGTCGGCATCGAGCGCAGCGCCCGACCCACCGACGCTGATCGGCGCGGCGCGGAGCCCGTCGTCGTCGCTCCGGGGGCGACGGCGTCGTTCCTGGCCCGCCTGCCGGTCACGCGCCTGAGCACGTTGGGTGCCGGTCCCGCCGAGCTGGTGGAGGTGCTGCGCCGGCTGGGGCTGAGGACCATCGGCCGGTTCGCCGCGCTCGATGCCCCCGACGTGCTCGCGCGGTTCGGTGCGTTGGGTGCGGACCTGCACCGGTTGGCGGCCGGCCGGGAGCGCCTGCCCCCAGGGGTGACGGCGCCGCCGGTGGACCTACGGGTGTCGATCGCGCTCGATCCACCGATCGAGCAGGTGGACCGGGCGGCCTTCTGCGCCAAGTCGCTCGCCGACACCTTGCACCGCGAGCTCGGTTCCCGCGGCCTGGCTTGCAGTCGGGTGCTGGTGGTGGCCGAGACCGAGGTCGGCGATCGCATCGAGCGGCTGTGGCGGGCCGACGGAGCGCTGTCGGCCGCGGCGATCAGCCAGAGGGTGCGGTGGCAGCTGGAGGGCTGGCTGGGCGCCGGCCGCAGCGTGAGTCGCTGCACCGGTGGGATCACCCGATTGGAGCTGGTGCCCGACGAGGTCCGGGCCGACGACGGGCTACAGCTCGGCTTCTGGGGCGGGACCAGCGCGGTCGGTGAGCAGGCGTTGCGTGCCCTCGCCCGGGTGCAGGGGCTGGTCGGAACGGAAGGTGTGCTGGTACCCGAGTGGCAGGGCGGTCGTGGTCCGGGCGAGCAGTACCGGTTGGTGCCGTTGGATGCGGTCGACCTGTCGTCGCGGACGGAGCGGGGTCCCGAGCCGTGGCCGGGTTCGCTGCCGTCGCCGTCGCCATCGGTCGTGTGGCCCCGGCCTCGACAGGTCGAGGTGCTCGACGCCCGGGGGAGGCGGGTGTCGGTGGGTGGGCGGGGACTGATCTCGTCGCCGCCTGCGAAGGTCGTGCTCACCCCGGGCGGCAGCCCGGAGCCGGTGACGGCGTGGGCCGGGCCGTGGTGCGTCGACGAGCGGTGGTGGGACGCGATCGGTCACCGTCGTCGGGCCCGGTTGCAGGTGGTGCTCGGTTCCGATGCCGGAACCGTGCCGGCTCGGGCCGGTCATCCGAGCACCGGTGCCGCCCACCTGCTCGCTCTGGAGGACGGGCGCTGGTGGTGCGAGGCCACCTACGACTGACAGATAGGCCGGTTCTGTGTGCAACCAGTTCGGCCAGGCCGAACTGGTTGCACACAGAACGAGAGCGGTCACAGGATCTGCGCGGTGGAGCACCGGAAGCGGCCCCGAACCTGAGAAACTGACCCGTGACGCATCGGGCGACGCAGCCCGGTGCTGGAACGGGAGGAGACCGTCCGTGAGCGGAGCCGAGGAGACCACGCCCAGCCAGCCCCAGGGACGGGTGCTCATCGTGGAGGACGAGGTGGCGCTGGCCGAGGGCGTGGCCCGCGGGCTTACCGCCGAGGGCTTCGACGTCGAGATCGCCAACGACGGCATCACCGGCCTGGAGAAGTCCCGGTCCGAGTCCATCGACGTGATCGTCCTCGACATCATGCTGCCGGGCATGAACGGCTATCGCGTGTGCCGCACGCTGAGGGAGGAGGGTGTGGGGACGCCGATCCTCATGCTCACCGCCAAGCAGGGCGAGTACGACGAGGCGGAGGCGCTCGACACCGGAGCCGACGACTTCCTCTCCAAGCCGTTCTCCTACGTGGTGCTCGTCGCCCGCATCCGGGCGCTGCTGCGACGTTCGGCCGACGGGCGTGCCCAGCCGCTGGTGATCGGCGACCTGGTCCTCGATCCACTCGCCCGTACGTGCCGTCGGGGCGACGACGACATCTCGCTCACGACCCGCGAGTACGAGCTGCTCGAGGCTCTGATGCGCAAGCCCGGGCAGGTCGTGGCCAAGCAGGATCTGCTGGAGCGGGTGTGGGGCTCGGACTTCGAGGGCGACCCGAACGTCGTCGAGGTGTACGTCGGCTATCTGCGCCGCAAGATCGACCGGCCGTTCGACCGCAACGACATCGAGACCGTGCGCGGGGTCGGCTATCGCATCGGCACCGGAGTCGATGGCTGACCTCGAGCCGCTGACGGGCGCGACACCGTCCACCGGACCGCCCGAGCACGCCGGCGGGCCCGTCGGTGACGAGCTTGCGGGGCCCGACCAGGAAGTGGGCCCCGGGCCGCGGCGGATCCGGCGGCGGACCAAGATCGCCAACTCCGTCCGCTTCCGGCTGACGGCAGCGGTGGTGCTGGTGGTCGGGGTGTCGCTGCTCGGCGGCGGCACGTTGTTGACCAAGTGGGTCGAGTCCACGCTCACCAACGAGCTCCGGTCGCGAAACGAACGGGTGCTGGCGTCGATGGCCGACGCTCTCAGCAAGGGACGGGTGCCCGCCGAGCTGTTCTCGACGCCGTCGGAGCTTGAGGGCCAGCTCAACGACCAGATGTCGGACTCGTTCCTGGGGCGGGCCCGGGACCTCGAGCAGGTCATCTCGACGACGTACTTCTACCTGGACGGCGAGGCGTTCACCCAGCTCAAGGTGCGTGGCGTGGACGCCCAGGGTCGCCTGGTCCTCTTCGGTCGGGTGGGCCCAGCGCTGCCCGCTGATGAGGACGCTGTCGAGGTCACCAGGACCGTCCCGACCCAGTGGGGCGACCTGACGATCCACGCGGTGTCCCCGCTCGACGAGATCGATCGGTCGGTGGGTGCGCTGCGCGCCGCGCTGTGGATCGGCCTTCCGCTGCTGGTGCTCGCGGCCGGCGCGATGACGTGGGTGATCACCGGCCAGGCGCTGGCTCCTGTGGGGGCCATCACGCGGCGGGTCCGAGAGCTCAGCAGCACCAACTTGGACGCCAGGGTCCCGGTCCCGCCCACCGAGGACGAGATCGCTCTTCTCGCCGTGACGATGAACGACATGCTCGACCGGTTGGAGAAGGCATCGGTGAAGCAGCGCCAGTTCGTCTCCGACGCCAGCCACGAGCTTCGATCACCGGTGGCATCGATCCGCACTCAGCTCGAGACGGCGCTGCGGTACCCCGATGACGTCGACTGGCCGTCGATCGCCCGGACCGTGCTGGCCGAGGACGACCGGTTGGACCACCTCGTCGGCAACCTGCTCGCCATGGCTCGACTCGAGGAGGGACGGTTCGGCCCCCGGACCGAAGTGGACCTCGACGAGTTGGTCATGGTCCAGCGCCCCCGCATGACGGCCGTGCAACTCGACCTGTCGTCGGTGTCGGCCGGCCGGGTGTGGGGCAACCGAGACGAGCTGACGAGCGTGGTGCGCAACCTGCTCGACAACGCTGCTCGCCACTGCAACGACGCGGTGGCGGTGTCGGTCCAGGAGGAAGGCCCGTGGGTGGTGCTCACGGTGAGCGACGATGGCGCCGGCGTGGAGCCGACGGCTCGATCCCAGATCTTCGAGCGCTTCGCCCGGCTCCAGGAGGGCCGGGCCCGGGACTCCGGTGGCACCGGGTTGGGCCTGGCGCTGACCAAGCGCATCGTCGAACACCACGGCGGACGGATCCACGTGGAGGACGGTCCGCTCGGCGGCGCGCGGTTCGTGGTCTCGCTGCCGTCCGCCAGCTGGACCGGCGCACCCGACGACGATGTTGTCGCGGCGGAGATCAGCGACGGCAGCACGTGAGCTGATCGGGCGCGGAGCCGTCTCAGCAGCTCGGCAGACCTCGGTTGACGTTCAGCGTTGAACGCCATAGAAGTGCCTGAGGGACGTTGGACGGGTCGTCCGCAGCGACCAGGTCACGGGAGGTGTTGATGGTTGACGGAGACCGCAGGCGCGTGCTCGGCACCTCGTTGCTGACCAGTTCGCAGCCGACCACTTCGAAGTTGGGCGCTTCGTGGCTGGCCGATCTGCTCGATCTGCTCGAGCCGGTGGCGGTCATGACCTCGGTGCGCGACTCCGAGGGGAGGATCGTCGACTTCCGGTATCAGCTGGTGAACGAGGCGTTCGCCCGGACCTTGGGCGAACCGGTCGATGTGCTCGTCGGTGCCCGGCTGCTCGACCTCTACCCGTCCCATGTGGAGCTCGGTCTGTTCGACGCCTTCTGTCGCGTGGTGGAGACCGGCGAGCCGTTTGTGAGCGAACTGCCGTGGTTCGACGAACGCAACCTGAGCGCGTTCCTCGAGGTCGAGATCCGTGCGTTCCAGGACGGCTACGTCGTGACCGGTCGTGACATCACGGAGGCCAAGATGGCCGAGCAGGTGACGCGGATCTTCGACTTCTCCCAGGACGGCATCATCAGCACCGACGTCGCAGGTGTGATCACCGCGTGGAACGCAGGAGCCGAATCGCTCTACGGATACTCCGAATCCGAGGCGCTCGGCTGCCACATCTCGATCTGCGCCCCGGACACGACCGATCCCGGCTGGAACGGCCTGATCGGACGGGTCATCGCGGGCGAGGTCCCGGTCCCGTTCGAGGTCGAGCAACGCCACCGTGGAGGAACGCTGCTGAACGTGGAGGTCGCGGCGACCCCGATCATCGGCGCCGGAGGGACACCGATCGGCGCCTCGCTGGTCCAGCGCGACCTCTCCGAGCGTCCGGTGTCGGTCCCGACGCTTCCGGGGGCACCGGATCCCGACCCCGCCGCATCGACGGAGCATGCAGTGGCCGTCGTCGGGCCGGCGTCGACCGCGGCCGTGACCACGGAGGTCGAGGTGTGGTGCAGGTTCTCGCACCGTTGGTTGGCCGGGTTCGTGGTCATCGGCGTCAACCCCGACGGGACGGTGCTGGTCCGCAGACCCAACGGCTCGGTGCTGTCCGAGGCGCTGGCTCCCGACATGATCCGGCCCGCGACCGGCTGGACGGGGTAGGCGCAAGCGCAGCGGCGAGCCGCCTTCCAGAAGTCGTCGGGTTCAGCGTTGGCTGACGAGCGCGTCGTCCACTCCGGGAGCGACGCCGCCGTGTGCGGTGAGGAACCGCTCGAACGCGGTGCGGGGCATCGGTGGCGCGTAGAAGAACCCCTGGACCAGGTCGCAGCCGGCCTCGGCGAGGAATGACCGCTGTGGCTCGGTCTCCACGCCCTCGGCGACGGCCACGATGCCCAGGTTGTGAGCGAGGGTCAGGATCGCCCGCGTGATCGTGCCGGAACGGTCGTCGCGGAGGTCGCCGACGAACCGACGGTCGATCTTCAGCGTGTGGAACGGCAGCGTGTGCAGGTACGACAGCGATGAGTAGCCGGTGCCGAAGTCGTCGAGCGCGATGAGGAACCCCATGTCGTCGAGGACCGCCAGCCGCGCCGCTGCGGCCCGGAGGTCCTCGACGAGCAGGCTCTCGGTGATCTCCAACTCCAGCTGCGACGGCGACACACCTTCTTGATCCAGGGTCGCGGCGAGGCGGTCGGTGAAGTCGCGCTGCTCGAACTCGGTCGGGGAGATGTTGACGGCGATGCGGGCTCGGGGAGGCAGGATGCCGTCGCGGCTCCAGCCGGCCACGTCGCGGGCCACGGTCGACAGCACCAGGTCGCTGATCGCGCTGATCGCTCCGGTGGCCTCCGCGGTCGGGATGAACACCGACGGCGGTATCGGGCCCTCGTCCGGATGGTGCCAGCGCACGAGCGCCTCGGCCATGGCGACCGAGCCGGTGCGCAGGTCGATGATCGGCTGGTAGTGCACCTCGAGCTGCCGTGCCGCGGCGGCGCGGCGCAGGTCGCGGTCGAGTGCCAGGCCGGTTCGAGCAGCGGCGTCCAGTCCGGCTTCGTAGAAGCGGAGGCGGTTTCGGCCCTCCATCCGACCGGCCACGAGTGCACGCCCTGCGGCCGACACGAGGTCCTCGGCGTCGGTGGCGTCGGCCGGTGATCGGGCGACGCCCACCGACGCGGTCAACCGCACGTCCAGGCCGTCGAGAGGGATCGGTGTCTGCAGCGAGCGCTGGAGCTCGTCGGCCAGACCTCGCAGCCGCACGTCGAATGCCAGGCTCGGACCGGCCCCGCTGACGATGACCACGAACTCATCGACGCCCACGCGGCCGAGGTGCAGTTCGAGGTCCGTGTCGTCGACGGCGACGAGTGCCCGCAGCCGGTCAGCGACCTGCACCAGCACGGCGTCACCCACGGCCGGGCCGAAGGTGTCGTTCACCGTGCGGAACGAGTCGAGGTCCGCGTGCAGCACCCCCACTCGGCGGCCACCCTCGGCCAGGGCGTCGGCCAGGTGCGCGTAGGTGGCGCTGCGACTGCCCAGACCGGTCAGCTCGTCGGTCTCCGACAGGGCGCGGATCTCGCTCCGGAGGCTCACCTCGGTGGACATGTCCTCGAGCACGACGACCGCGCCGCCCGGGATCGGGTGTGCCGTCATCCGGGAGTGCAGTCGCTCGCTGCGACTGAGAGCGACCGACCACGTCGGCCCGACCACGGGCTGGCCGGAGCGCAGGCAGATCACAGCAGCGGACTCCTCGGGCGCGACGGCACGATCCCCGACGTCGCGGAACATCCAGGGCGGGTCGAACACAGAGCGCTGGCGCACCTGCGCCTGGGTTCGACCGACGAGCCGGCAGAACGCGTCGTTGGCCTGCTCGATGCGCCCCGAGGGGTCGACGAGGGCGACTCCGTCGGTGAGCACCTCGACGGCGGCGCGGAGCCGAACGTCGGTGGCGTCGGCCGCCGCCCGGCTGGTGACGGTCACGACGTCGGTCTGCACCGTTCGATGACGGCCCAGGTCCAGATCGGTCGGCACCGAGCGGCCATGCCGTGCGTTCAGCTGCGTTCGAACGCGATGGCGCCGCCCGCCATCGACGTGGTCGAGCAGCTGTCGCCAGCCGTCACCATCGAGCGGAGGGTCCATCCGAGCGGGGAACGACGTGCCCACCAACTCGTCAGCGTCCGCTCCCACGGCGGTGGCCCCGGCCCGGTTGACCGACAGGACCGTGCCGTCAGCTGCGAGCGCCCACACTCCCTGGTCCAGGTGGTCGAGCAGGATCGCCGACACGTCGGTCGGCGCGCTGCGGGGCGGCGCGGTCGACGGTCCGTCCTCGTGTTCGGACGCGCGCTTCGACGCGCCTGTCGGCGACGCAGCGTGGCGCAGGTCCTCGTTCGACGGATCGGCCGGCAAGAGGGTGGCTCCGGTGTCGGCGGCCCGGCCCGTCCGGGGCGCCGATGTGGGGCAACACTACGAAGCGGCTCGCTGCGATCGGTGGACCCTTCCGGGTGTTCCCCGACTCTGATCAGACCCTGCCGGCGGCTCGGGCGGCGGCCTCGGCGGCGGCGAGCTGACCCTCCACGATCGCCAACCCGGCGTCCCAGAATCCAGGGTCCTCGAGGTCGCAGTCGACGATGCGGCCGAGCTCGGCGGGCTCCATGGAACCACCGGCCGACAGCAGCTCCAGGTACGACGGCACGAAGGAGGCGCCGCGCTCCTGGTAGCGGGCGTAGACCGACAGCGCGAGCAGCTGGCCGTAGGCGTACGCGTAGACGTAGCCGGGGGTGCCGATGAAGTGCGGGATGTAGCTCCACCAGGTCCGGTAGCCGTCGGTGATCTCGACCGAGTCGCCGAGCATGGCCTCCTGGCTAGCGGCCCACAGCTCGCCGAAGCGTTCGCTCGACAGCTCGCCGTCCTCACGCCGCGCCGTGTGCACCGAGTGCTCGAACCGGTTCATGGCGACCTGGCGGAACACGGTCGCGATCGAGTCCTCGAGCGTCGAGGCGAGCAGGGCGAAGCGCTCGTTCGGGTCATCGAGCTGGGCGAGCAGCGCGTTGTTGGTGACGGTCTCCCCGAAGACCGAGGCCGTCTCGGCCAGCGTCAGCGGCGTGGACTGGTGGAACACGCCCTGTCCGCGTGAGAGGTACGCGTGCAGGCCGTGACCCAGCTCGTGCGCGAGCGTCAGCACGTCGCGGTTGCGGCTGGTCCAGTTGAGGAGCAGGTACGGGTGGTGCCCCGGCACCGTGTAGGCGCAGAACGCGCCGGGCCGCTTGCCGGGGCGCACCGGCGCGTCGATCCAGCGCTGGTCGTAGAACTCCTGCACGATCTCTGCGAGCTCTGGAGAGAAGCTGGCGTACGCGTCGTGGACGAGTGCGGAGGCCTCGGCCCAGCCGATCTCCGACTCGTCCGTCGCCACCGACGCCATGCGGTCGTAGTCGGCCAGGCGTTCGAGGCCGAGCACCTGGGCCTTCAGCCGGTACCAGCGTTGCGCGATGTCGTAGCGGCCGACGACGGCGTCGACGAGGGCCTGCACCGAGTCGTCGGTGGCCTCGTTGTCCAGGTTCCGGGCGGAGATCCATGAGGGGTAGCCACGCAACCGGTCGTCGGTCGACTTGTCCAGCAGGAGGGTGTTGAACACGAACGTGCGGGTGCGCAGCCCGGGCTCCAGGCCGTCGGTCACCGCAGCTGCGGCGGCGCGGCGCACCGAGCGGTCGGGGTGCTGCAGGAGCGACAGGCCTTGCTCCAGCCCGACCGTTGCATCGCCGTCGGACTGGCCCAGCGCCGTGGCGGCGGGTCCGGCCGGCACGTCGACGGTGATGGCCGATGTGAGCTCGTCGAACAGCCGCACCCAGGCGCTGGCGCCGGAGGTGGACTTCTCGGTGAGCAGCACCTCCTCGGGCTCGGTGAGGATGTGGTCGCGGTAGCGGCGCGCCGACCGCAGGTGGTGGGCGCAGAAGTCGAGCACCGGATCGGCGAGCAGCTCGTCGACGTGCTCGTCGGACAGCGCGGCCCACTCGATCTGGAAGAACACGAGCTTGGCCGCGATGGCCGTGCCCCGCTCCTGGACCTTCATCATGAGCGCGCCGCGCGCGGGGTCCTGGGTGTTCTCGGAGAAGCGCAGCATGGCGAAGTAGCCGGCCCGGCCCTGCAGGTCCTCCAGCTCGGCGGTGCGTCCCATTGCCTCCGCGAGCGCTCCGGCGCTCATCTCGCCGATCGTCCCGCGCAAGTTGGAGATCTGGTCGGCCAGCACGTCGGAGCGGTCCAGGAGGTCGTCGACCGTCGTGCCGTCGAGCAGCGGGTCGAGGTCCCACGCCACGTCTGCGGCGGTGAGGTCGGCGTCGGGAGCGTCGGAGCTGGTGCCTTCGGGGTGGGCGCTGGTGTCGAGCGGGGCGTCGGTGCTGGTCACGCCGTCAGGCTACGGCGGTACGGTCCGGGTCGTGGACGCAGCGACGACGACGAGCTGGCTGGCGGTCGAACCGGTGGTCGAGCGGATCGATCTGCGACGGGGCTCGTGGGTCGACGTCGTCCGCGGCCTGGTGCCCGAGGCCGGCGGGGTCTACCGGGACCTGCTCGGCGGTGTCCCGTGGGAGGGGAGCCGGGTCTTCCGCTACGAGCGCTGGATCGAAGAGCCCCGTCTGGGCGGCTGGCAGTCGGGCGGCGACCGCCACCCGGCGCTGGTCCAGGTGTCGGACTGGCTCGCCCGGCGGTACCGCGTCGACTTCGACGGCGTGGCGCTCGCCAAGTACCGCCACGGCGCCGACAGCGTCGGGTTCCACCGCGACCGGGAGATGCGCTGGTTGGAGGACACCGTGATCGGCGTCCTGACGTTCGGCGCCCGGCGCCCGTTCCTCATGCGGCCCATCGGCGAACGTCGCAGCGCCCACGACGACGACATGGTCGACGACCTCGGCCGCACCTTCGACCTGTCGCCCGCCGGCGGCGACCTCATCGTCATGGGTGGGCGCTGCCAGGCCGACTGGCTCCACGCGGTGCCCAAGGTGACCGGTGGTGCGGTCGTCGGCCCCCGCATCTCGGCGCAGTACCGATGGACGTCGCGCAAGGGGCGTCCCGACATCCAACCCGGTTTCCGCGCCCCGCGCCTCTACAGCCGCTGACCGGCTGACCGAACTCGGGCACAGACGACCACGCAGCGGTCGCTGGTGCCCAAGAACGCCGATGGGCAGAAGCGAACAGGTGTTCGATAGGTTGGGTTCGTGGGCTTCAACAACCCCGACGTCCCGTGGTCGGAGATCGAGCGTCGGCTGTCGGACCGAGGCGCGCCCCCGGGTGAGTCCGAGCGCGCCGGCGGTGCTGGCGGTGCTGGCGGGCAGGACCGCAGCGCGGCCGACTGGTGGGAGAAGGACCCGATGGCTCGCCGCCATCGGGAGCCCCGGCAGCCGGGCGACGGGGGCGACAGCCCGGCGTGGTCACGCCATCGGGAGGCGTACCGGCCCCCGGCCGACCTGGCCGCTCGTGCCGATCGGATCGAGCGCGTGCCGTACGCCGAGCTGCACTGCCACTCGGCGTTCTCCTTCCTCGATGGCGCGTCGCAGCCCGAGGCGCTGGCCGAAGAGGCTGCCCGGCTGGACCTCGACGCGCTGGCCATCACCGACCACCACGGCTTCTACGGCGTCGTCCGATTCTCTCAGGCGGCCCGGGAGCTGGGCCTGCCGACGGTGTTCGGTGCCGAGCTCACGCTGAACGCCCCCGAGGCCCGGCCCGGTCCGGCGGACCCCACCGGTCGCCACCTGCTGGTCCTGGCCCGTGATGCCGTCGGATACGCCCGGTTGGCGTCGCTGCTGTCGTCCGCGCAGATGGCGGGGGAGAAGGGTCGGCCCCAGGTGTCGTTCGCAGACCTGGCCGAAGCGGCGTCGGGTCGGGCCCGGGGGCATTGGGCGGTGCTCACCGGATGCCGCAAGGGGACGGTGCCGGCCGCGCTGGTGGAGCACGGGCCGGCCGCCGCCGAGCGGGAGCTGCGCAGCCTGGTTGCCGCGTTCGGCGTCGAGCACACGTTCGTGGAGCTGTGGGACCACGGCCTGCCCCTCGACTCTGCCCGCAACGACGCCCTGGCCGAGCTCGCGGTCCGGGCCGGGGTGCAGCCGCTCGCCACCAACAACGTGCACCACGCCACGCCGGCAGACCGCGACCTGGCCGCCGCGCTCGCCGCGGTCCGTGCCCGACGCAGCCTCGACGAGATCGACGGCTGGCTGCCTGCCGGTGGCCAGGCGCACCTGCGCTCTGGTGTCGAGCAGGCCCGGCGCTTCGTCCGCTACCCGGGAGTCCTCGACGCTGCGGCCGAGCTGGGCCGGGCCTGCGCGTTCGACCTGCGGCTGGTCGCTCCTCGTCTGCCGCCGTACCCGTGTCCGCCTCATCCCGACGATCGCTCCGCCACGCCCATGACCGAGGCCCGGTTCCTCCGATCGCTGGTGGAGGAGGGTGCCACCCGTCGCTACGGCCCCCGTCACGCCGAGGGCGTGACCGGGGCGTGGTCGCAGATCGACAAGGAGCTCGACCTCATCGAGGCGCTCGGGTTCCCGGGCTACTTCCTGATCGTGTGGGACATCGTCGAGTTCTGCCGCAAGGAAGACATCCTCTGCCAGGGTCGCGGTTCGGCAGCGAACTCCGCGGTGTGCTTCTCGCTCGGGGTCACCAAGGCCGACGCCGTCCGGCTGGGCCTGCTCTTCGAGCGGTTCCTGTCGCCCGAGCGCGACGGCCCGCCCGACATCGACCTGGACATCGAGTCCGGTCGGCGAGAGGAGGTCATCCAGTACGTGTACCGCCGCTACGGACGCTCCCACGCAGCGCAGGTCGCCAACGTGGTCACGTACCGGTCCCGCTCCGCAGTGCGCGACGCGGCCAAGGCGCTGGGGTTCGCGACCGGTCAACAGGACGCGTGGTCCAAGGAGCTCGACCGCTGGGGAGCGGTGCCGGCGCCCGAGGGCGCGAGGTCCGCGGGCGTGAGCGTCCCCGAGCCGGTGCTGGCGCTCGCGCAGCGCTTCGAGGACCTGCCTCGACACCTGGGCATCCACTCGGGGGGCATGGTCATCTGCGACCGGCCGGTGGTGGAGGTGTGCCCCACCGAGTGGGCACGGATGGAGAACCGCTCGGTGCTGCAGTGGGACAAGGACGACTGCGCCGCGGCGGGCCTGGTGAAGTTCGACCTGCTGGGCCTGGGGATGCTGTCCGCCCTGCACGGATGCCTGGACCTGCTGCGGGACCACCAGGGGATCGACGTCGACCTGGCCGAGCTCCCTCAGTCCGACGCCGTCTACGACATGTTGTGCCGGGCCGACTCGGTGGGCGTGTTCCAGGTGGAGTCGAGGGCGCAGATGGCCACGCTGCCCCGTCTGCGACCCCGCTGCTTCTACGACCTGGTGGTGGAGGTGGCGCTCATCCGGCCCGGCCCCATCCAGGGCGGGTCGGTGCATCCCTACATCCGTCGTCGCAAGGGTGAGGAGCCGGTCACCTATCTGCACCCGCTGCTGGAGCCCTCGCTCACCAAGACGTTGGGCGTGCCGCTGTTCCAGGAGCAGCTCATGCAGATGGCGATCGACGTGGCCGGCTTCAGCGCAGGGGAGGCGGACCAGCTGCGTCAGGCCATGGCGTCCAAGCGCTCGGAGCGTCGCATGGCCGAGCTGCGCCAGCGGTTCTTCGACGGTCTCGCCGTCAACGGCATCGTCGGCGACACGGCGGTGGCCATCTGGGAGAAGCTGGCCGCATTCGCCAACTACGGCTTCCCGGAGTCGCACTCGGTGAGCTTCGCCTACCTGGTGTACGCATCGGCGTGGCTCAAGTACCACCATCCGGCCGCCTTCTGCGCCGCGCTGCTCGACGCGCAGCCGATGGGCTTCTACTCGCCGCAGTCGCTCACGCAGGACGCGGTGCGTCACGGCGTCGACGTCCGGACCCCCGACCTCAACGCGTCGGCCGCCGGTGCCACCCTCGAGCCGACCCCGCGGGTTGGGGTCGGACGCGACGACTCGGACCCGGCCACGTGGGGGTTCGACGGGCCGGCGGTGCGGCTGGGGATCAGCTCGGTCCGCGGCATCGGCGACGACCTGGCCATCGAGGTCGCGGCGGGTCGGCCGTATGCGGACGTGGGTGACCTGGCCCGACGGGTCCGGTTGAGCACCGCCCAGATGGAGGCGTTGGCCACGGCGGGTGCGTTCGGCTGCTTCGCAGACCCCGAGGGCAACCCGCTCGAGCGTCGTCAGGCCATCTGGACCGCGGGTGCAGCCGCTCACACCGGCGACGACCGACTGCCCGGCATCGTCGTGGGCATGGAGGCGCCCCGTCTGCCGGGCATGGACGAGTGGGAGGAGTCGGTCGCGGACCTGTGGTCCACCGGTGTCGCCCCGGGTGGGCACCCGACCCGGTTCCTCCGAGAGGACCTCGACGCCCGGGGCGTGCTGCCCGCTGTGGCTCTCCGCGACGAGGCCGACACCACGATCGTGAAGGTGGCCGGCGTGGTGACGCATCGTCAACGGCCAGCCACCGCGTCGGGCGTCACGTTCCTGAACCTGGAGGATGAGACGGGGCTCATCAACGTGGTGTGCTCGATCGGGTGTTGGACGCGCTTCCGCACGGTGTTGCGCTCGGCCGCCGCACTGGTCGTCAGGGGCAAGCTCGAACGCAGTCCCGACGGCGTGATCAACGTGGTGGCGCACCACGTGGCCCCGCTCCAGATCGCTGTCGGCACCCCTTCACGCGACTTCCGGTGACCGAGGTGGGACCGAACGGCCTCGACGTTGGTCCCGCAGCGTCGAATCGCGCCGATCGCCGGTGACCCGCCGCTACCGTATGAGCCCGCCGCTACCGTATGAGACGGAAGAAGGCCGCCACACCCACTCGTGCGCCGACAGGAGACCTCGATGCCCATCCACGGTTCGCTCTTCACGGAGTACGCGGAGACCGCCGGTCAGGACCCGTTCACGCTTCAGAACAAGAAGATGCTGAAGATCCAGATGCAGTACGGCCCGGTCAACTGCAAGCTCGGATCGATGGTCGCCTACCAGGGCGACGTTCGGTTCCAGAACTCCGGCTCGGGCGGGCTCAACAAGATGCTCAAGTCCAAGCTCACCGGCGAGGGTGTCAACATGATGGTGGCCGAGGGCAGCGGCGAGCTGTTCGTGGCCGACATGGCCTCGGAGATCCAGTTGTTCTACCTGGAGAACGACATGGTCTCGGTGAACGGCAACAACGTGCTCGCGTTCTCGTCGTCCATCGAGTGGGACATCCACCGCGTCAACGCCGGCCGAGCGTCGATGATGGCCGGCGGCATGTTCAACGTCAGCCTCCGCGGCACCGGCTACGTGGCGGTCACCACCAAGGGCGATCCGGTCTGCCTGGACGTCAGCGGCGCACCCACCTACGCAGATGCCGAAGCCGTGGTGCTGTGGACCTCGGGCGTCTCGATGGACGTCCGGGTCGACACCGGTGGCCTCAAGTCGATGTTGCGCGGCGGTTCCGGCGAGCTCATCCAGATGGCCTTCGGCGGACAGGGCTACGTGATGGTCCAGCCTTCGGAGTCGGTGGTGGAGGGCGGTGCCCAGCAGAACCAGCAGCAGAGCTCCGGCGGCGGGATGCTCGGCAACCTGCTGGGCGGCTGATCGCCTGGAGTTGGTCCCACCTTCGATCCGTCCAGCCCTCAGCCTTCGATGGCGGTCGGCGATGGCGCTCGGCGGTGCTCGGATGGGGTGCATCCACCTGTGCACCTGCTCGGGTGGGTGACGATTGACCGATCTTGGTTCTTCAACGCGCCCGCAGATCTGCCGATGGTGTCAACGTGGCTGGGCATCGTTTCGTTGAACCTTCGGTGTCGTGGACGAGGGTGCTGTCGATGAGTCGGGGCGACCGCCCCTCCAAGCGATTCGTCCCGTCCAGGCGATCTCTCCTGGCGCTGGTTGCTTCGGTGTCGGCGGTGCTGGTCGCTGTCGTCGGTCCGACCACGGCGTCTGCCCAGGACCCTTCGACGACCTCTGGTACGGCCTCGACGGATTCGGCGACGGCGGCATCTGACGCGGAGGACACCGCAGTGCTCACCGAGAGCCGTGACCAGGTCCTGTCCCGAGTTGCCGGCATCGACACCCGGATCCGGGCCGCGGAAGCCGCTGCTGCGCAGGCCCAGGCTCAGCTCGACGCGGCGAGCACCCGTGCCGCGACCGCTCAGGCCGACGCCGATCGGGCGGCACAGGCGGCCGACAAGGCGGCTGCAGAGGTTCGGGCCTACGCGGTGGAGGCCTACGTACGTCCACCAGCCCAGGACGCGTTGTCGACGCTGGCGATGAAGGAGTCCCGAGACGCCAGCTACGCGACCGACGTGCTGGAGATCGTCGCGGAACGGCGCCGGCGCGTCGTCGACACGATGGTCGCCGCCAAGTTCGTCGCCGATGAGGAGCGTGCCGCAGCGTCGACCGCCGCGGCAGCCGCACGCGCCGAGTCGGAGCGGGCCGCTCAGGAGGCGACGTCGTTGCGCTCAGCCCGACGTGAGCAGTCGCGCCTGGCAGCTCAGCTCGACGCCCGCCTGGACCAGAAGCTCGCCGAGGCCGCCGCGCTCAGCGACCTCGATGCCCGGACTTCCAAGGAATTGGCCGCCCAGGAGGTCGCCCTGCGCTCCAGCGGGCCTGCCGCCGCGCCCCAGGCCGGCGTACCGGTCGCTGCGACGCGCCCTGCCTCCACGGCGACCACGACCACGACGCCACGTCCCGTCGCCACCGTACCGGGAACGCCTGGGACCACGGCACCGCCTGTCACCACTCCACCGGTGACGATCCCCGGGCTGGTGACCTGGGCCGACGTCACCAAGGCGGGCGGCATCTGGGTGCACACCTCGATCGCCGGACAGGTCGCTGCACTGGTGTCGGCGGCCAAGGCGGCCGGCTTCAACCTGGCCGGCGGAGGCTACCGGGATCCCGCGTCGCAGATCGCTCTGCGCAGAGCGCACTGCGGCACCTCTGACTACGCGATCTACCAGATGCCCGCGTCGCAGTGCACCCCGCCGACGGCGATCCCGGGGCGGTCGATGCACGAGCGTGGCCTCGCGCTCGACCTGACGTCGTCGGGTCGGCTCATCACCTCGCGCGCCGATCCGGCGTTCGCGTGGTTGGCTGCCAACGCTGCACGCTACGGGTTCTACAACCTGCCGTCGGAGCCGTGGCACTGGAGCACCACAGGCCACTGACGCATCGGTCGAACGCTCACCCGCCGGCTCTGTTCCTGGACCGGCGCCGAAGACCGCTCGGATCCAGCAACGCAGCGAGCCGGGTCACTGGCGGAGTCGGGCGAGGAGCCGCAGCATCTCCAGGTACAGCCAGATCAGCGTGACGAGCAGGCCGAACGCGGCGTACCAGTCCATGTAGCGGGGGAGCCCCATCTGCTGACCCCGTTCGATGAAGTCGAAGTCCAGGATCAGGTTCAGAGCGGCCACGGTCACGACGACCAGGCTGATCACGATGCCAAGCGGTGAGCCGCTCGACCAGAAGCTCTCACCCCATCCGAACAGGTTGGCGATGAGCATGATCCCGTACACGACCGCGATGCCGAACGTGGCGGCGATCACGCCCTTCACGAACTTGGGAGTGGCTCGAAGGATCCGGAGTCCGTACAGGACCAGCATCATCAGGAACACACCGAGGGTGGCGATGATCGCCTGGGCGACGATGCCGGGGAACTGCGCTCCATAGAACGCCGAGATCGCGCCGAGCAGGTATCCCTGGCAGAGCGAGTAGGCGATGCCGGTGAACTTGGCGAGCCGGGGCTTGAAGGCCGTGACGACGGCCAGGCCGAGGCCGGCGATCATCGCGACGAACAGCAGCCACGGCCGCTGCATCGTCGCGTCGTAGATCTGGTTGCCGTTCTGGTCGAACTGGCCGACGACCTCGGTGACGCTCACCGACGTCCAGCCGACGGCCGCGGCGGTGAACAGGAACGCGAAGAACACCAGCGTGGCCGCAGCGACGCCGCCCATGGTCATGACCTTGCCGTCGGTCGCCGTGGGGATCCCGGCGCCGAAGCCGCCGCCACGCGACAGCGCAGCATCGGCACCGCCCATCGTCGCTGTGGTCGCGGCGCCCGGCGGCGCCGGCGGTGTGGGCTGTCCGGCACCCATGCTCTGGGCCCGCTGCCACTCCTGGGCCGGTGACTGGCCGCCGTTCGAGCCGTCCAGGCCGAAGGCCTTGTCGGTCAGGATCGGGTTGCGTGACATGAGGTCCTCTCGACGTCCCGGGTGGACCGCCCGGTCGGTGCGTCCACGGTACCCGCCGTGCGATCGATGCACCGGGCGCTCCGATGAGCGAACCACGGTCGATCGGCGCGTCGATCGGCGCGTCGGGTATGCAGGTCGCATGGACGGCGTAGGTGGACGGTGCAAGTGGGCGGCTTGGATGGAGGCCGTGAGTCGGGGTGCAGGCCGAGTCGCGGCGATCGTGACGGGGGCGACGGCGTGATCCGGCGTGACGGCGGCACCGAGTTCGAGCACGACACGGCGGTGCACTCGCTGGGCAGCGGTCGCTACGGCGCCACGATCTCGCCGCGTTGGTGGATCGTGATGGGTCCGAACGGCGGCTACGTGGCGGCGATCGTGCTGCGGGCCGTCGTCGCGGCGGTGGCCGACCCGACGCGTCGGCCCCTCTCCGCGACCTTCCACTTCCTCCGTCCGCCCGTCGAGGGTCCGGTCGAAGTGGAGGTCACGATCGAGCGGACGGGGCGGAGCGTGAGCAACGTATCGGCACGGCTGAGCCAGGACGGTCGGGTGCTGGTGATCGCGCTGGTCGCGCTCGGCGTGGAACGGGACGCACCGATCGCGTTCGAGGAGACCGCCGGCATCCCGGCCCGCCCTGATGGCACGCACGTTCCCCACTTCTCCGCGATCGCTCCCGCTCCGATCGATCCCGAGCGAGACATCCCGATGCGCTCCCGTTACCAGATGCGCTGGGGGTTCGGGGCGGCGCCCTTCGCCGGCGAACCCGGTGCCACGGCGGACACGGCCGGTTGGCTTCGACTGGACGACTCGCCCGAGGTCGACGAGGTGGTGCTCGTCGCGATGTCCGACGCGTGGATGCCTCCGGTGTTCAGTCGGTCGCCCGAGCAGCTCGCCGTGCCGACCGTCGACCTCACCGTGCACTTCCGCGGTCGGCCGTCCGACGGCCTCACGGGCAGCGACGCCGACGCCGAGGCAGCGGCGTGGTGCTTCGTGCGGTTCTCCAGCCCGGTCGCCCGTCATGGTTACCTGGTCGAACACGGCTCCATCCGGGACACGTCCGGTCGGTTGCTGGCGGACGTCCGTCAGCTCGCCGTCGTCATGTGAGGTGATGCTCGAGGCATGCACGCGATCCGGCCCGGATCGCGTGCCGACATCACGACGCGGTGTGCACCGCGGCCTATCCTTGATCCACCCAACGGAAGCGATCCGGCGCCCGAGCCGGCATCGACGAGAGGATCGGGTGAACGCCTTCCATGGATGATCGACCACGAAGTCTCAAGGCCATGCTCGCCGAGGCCAAGGACACCTCGGAGATCATGGTCGACCTGGCCTACGCGGCTGTCTACTTCAACGATCCCGGAATGGCCGACGAGCTCGGCGAGCTGGAGGAGCGTCTCAACGACCTGACCCAGGAGATGCGCGCGGTGTGCATCCTGGCGGTTCGTCGCCCGGCCGAGGCCGAAGGCATGGCGTCGGTCGTGCAGGTCATCTCGGCCATCGAGGGCATCGGCAACGCCGCGCTCGACATCGCCCGGATCGTGACACATCGCCTGGGGATCCCCAACGAGCTGATCGCGGACCTGTCGAACGCGGACGAGGTCTCGCACCGGGTGTGGATTCGCGAGGGGTCCCACATGGCGCATCGGCCGCTCAAGGACCTCGAGATACCGGTCCAGTGCGGCATGCGGGTCGTCGCCATCCGCCGTGACCGCTCCTGGATGATCGAGGAGGTCGACGGCGACGTCATCGTCATGCCCGGCGACGTCTTGTTCCTGCGCGGCTCACCGGCCGGCATCACCCGCTTGCACGAGCTCGCCGCGGCGCCCACGTGGGAGCCGCCCGAGGTGCCCGAGCCCGATGCGCTGACCGACCTCGATCGGGCGGTCGACGTGCTGGTCGAGATGAAGGACATGTCCGAGGCGGCGGTGGGACTCGCCTACTCGGCGCTGGCGCTGCGTGACGTGGGGCTGGCGGCGGAGGTCAACCACCTGGCCGAGCGACTCGATGAGATGAAGGATCACCTGCAGCTGTGGGTGCTGCGGGCAGCGAAGCACGACGTCGACCCGTCGCCCTTGCGTGGCCTGCTGCAGTTGGCCGCCGCGGCCGAGGAGATCGGCGACCAGGCCGCGCAGATGGTGTGGCTGATCACCGACGGGGTGGATGTCCACCCGATCGTGAACATCGCGCTCGGCGAGGCCGATGTGGTGGCGACCCGGGTGCCGGTTGCAGCGGGCTCGGTGGTCGACGGCCAGACGCTGGCCGAGCTGCAACTCGACATCGAGCCGGGGTTCTGGATCCTGGCGATCCGCCGGGACAACCGCTACCTGTACCAGCCTCGTGGCTGGGTGCAGCTCACGGCCGGCGACGACGTCATCGCCACCGGACCGCACGAGGGACGTGAGCGCCTGGCAGAGTTGTGCGGCTGGCGGATGGTCGAGGACGACGACGACCCCACCGGTCGGGTCGAGCTCGAACCGCTCCGAGCCGCGCTCCGCAGCTGACCGTCCGGGTGCGGCCGGTAGCGTGGTGCGCGTGACCGACCCGCTGCGACTGCTCACCGTGCACGCACACCCCGACGACGAGTCGTCCAAGGGGGCGTCGACGGTGGCCATGTACCGCTCCCAGGGCATCGGAGCCACCCTCGTGTGCTGCACCGGTGGTGAGGCCGGCGACATCCTGAACCCGGCGATGGACCGGCCCGAGGTCCGAGCACACCTCGGTGAGGTTCGCCGCGAGGAGCTGGCCCGGGCCACCGAGATCATCGGCTACGACACCGTCGAGATGCTCGGCTACCACGATTCCGGCATGCCCGACATGGTCGACAACGCCCGACCCGACAACTTCTGGAACGCGCCGATCGACGAGGCGGTCGGCAAGCTGGTGACGATCATCCGGCGTGACCGCCCGCAGGTGATCGTGACGTACCCCGAGGACCAGTCCCACTACGCGCACCCAGATCACCTGAGGGTCCACGACATCACGGTGCCGGCGTTCGAGCGGGCGGCCGACCCCGCCTGGTACCCCGACGCCGGGGCCCCCTTCCAGCCGCTCAAGCTGTACTACTCGGCGTGGTCGAGCGCTCGGATGCTCGCCCTGCACGAGAAGTTCCTGGAGCTCGGACTCGAGTCCCCGTTCGACGAGGCGTGGCGCTCCCGCTGGCAGGCTGCATCGCAGGACGCTCTGATCACCACCTGCGTGCCGATCCGCGACTTCTACGAGGTCCGGGAGCAAGCGCTGCTCGCGCATGCCACGCAGATCGACCCGGCGTCGCCGTTCTGGTTCGGCCTCCCCACCGAGGTGGCCAGGGACGTCCACCCGGTGGAGGACTACACCCTGGCTCGTTCGCTGGTCGACACCTCGATCCCCGAGACCGATCTCTTCGCCGGGGTACCGGGCAGAGTCGTCGCTGCGGCGCCGGTGGGCGTGACCGAAGGCCGGCGATGAGCGAACCCACGTTGGCCGAACGCCTGGGCTACTCGGCAGACGACCGCCTCCTGATCGTCAACAGCGACGACCTCGGCATGTGCCACTCGGCGAACGAGGGCGTGTACGACAGCCTCCGCAACGGCATGGCCACCTCGGCGTCGCTGATGGTGCCAGCGCCGTGGGCGCGGGAGGCCTCGGCCCGCTATCGCGGAGAGGACGTGGGCGTCCACCTCACGCTGAACGCGGAGTGGGAGCTCTACCGCTGGGGCCCGATCACCGTCGCCCCGTCGCTGCTCGGCGGCGACGGCGGGTTCCCGCGCACGGTGGCCGACGTGTGGGACCACGCGGACCTCGACGAGACCCGGCGCGAGCTGCGTGCCCAGATCGAGCGGGCGATCCTCTGGGGCTTCGACGTCACGCACCTCGACTCCCACATGGGCACGCTGCAGCTGCGACCCGAGTTCTTCGACATCTACCTCGACCTGGCGATCGACTTCGGGCTGCCGATCCGGCTCTCGGGCTGGTCCACGCAGGCGCTGACCGGCTTTCCCCACCGAGCGCTGGCCCAGGAGGAGGGCGTGGTCTCTCCGGACCACCTCATCTTCTCCACGGGCCCGGGCGCCCGCAGCGCGTTCGAGCGGCTGATCTCGGACCTGCGGCCCGGCGTGACCGAGGTCTTCGCCCACCCGGCCACCGACCACTCCGAGCTGCGTTCGCTGGCGGAGGATTGGGCGACCCGCGTGGATGACCACCACCTGCTGACGAGTGATACCGAGCTGCGGTCGAGCGTCGAGCGCTCGGGCGTGCAGCTGATCGGCTGGCGGACGCTGCGCGACCTCCAGCGAGCCGGCTGACCCCGCTCGGATCGAACCCGGGAACCGAGGCACCTGCGGTCGTCGGGCGACGCGTGACGTCCCAGTTCGCTCGCACCCAGCACATCGCTGGCAGCTCAGGGAGTGTCGACCGGCGGGTCGTCGCCGCATGACGCCCAGAGACCCTTGCCGGCGGCGCGGGCGGCCGAGACGGCGGCGCGGAAGTCGTCGGTGTGGGCGACGTTGGGCGGATACGTCAGGAGGCCGGCGTAGCCGTCGGCGGCAAGAGACAGGTTGATGAACAACCCGTCGCTCGCCCGGTAGAGGTACGCGAGCAGCCGCTCGTAGCGGTCTCGCTCCTCGACGTCGAGCTCCAGGCGGATGCGGGTGCCCTCTGGCAGCAACTCGTGCAGGTGCGCGGATGCCTCCTTGCCGAAGCACTCGACGGGGGACCCCTTCTTGACGCTCTCGGGGGTGTCGATGCCGATCAGTCGGACGCGCTCGCGGGTCCCGTCGACGTCGACGACCACGGTGTCGCCGTCGACCACGCGCTCGACCGTGGCGTTCGCCTCGAGCGCGTCATCTCCACCGTCTGTGGCGTGGTTCGATCGCGTGCAGCCGCCGAGCACGAGGGATGCAACGCACGCGCCGAGGAGGAGACCGGCGATCATCGGTCGCCGTATCCGCTCGTTCCCCGGCGAGCGCGTCGTGTGGCGCGGCGGTGGTGTGCTCACAGCAGGGTGCCGGTCAGGCGGCGTGGTCGGCCCTGCGGGCGGCTTGCTCTGCGACGCTGGCCAGGCGCGCCTGGCGCTCGGCGTCGTCCTGCTCCTTGCGGGCGGCGACCCGGCGGTTGGCATCGGCCAGGGCGGCACGGGCTGCGGCCACCCCCTTGCGGCCGGTGGAGATCGTGCGTCGGTCCAGCCACCCCTGGTGCTCTGCCGAGCGGTGGTGCGAGCCGACCTGACCGGCACCGGAGCCGGCAGGCGGGACCGCCGCGGGGTCCGAGGTCGCCGCCGGGGGCGGGACGCGCCGGAGGGTCGGTGCGCGTCGGACGACCCGGTCGTCGACGGCATCTGCATCTTCGCCCTGGCGCGGCGAGTGGGCCGGAACCGAGATGAGGGTGAGCTGCGTCGTCATGGGCCCCAGTATGGGGAGGCGGTGTGACACTCAGCCACGGGCACCGCGACCCGCTGAGCGATCTGGCAGCTCAGTGCGAGAAGGACGAGCCCTCTTCCTGGTTCATCGGCACCGACACCGGGTGGCGCTCGAGGAACGCCACCGCCTCGCGCATGTCGGCCAGGAGCGAGTCGATCTCGTCGGCCGAGATCTCGATCCGGATCAGCGCGCGCTGCACGACCTGCTCGGCGAGCTCGCCGGTGAGCGGATAGGCCGGCACCTGCCAGCCCCGCGTGCGGAGGCGGTCGGCCAGCTCGTACAACGTCCACGTCACATCGGCGTGGTCGGCCAGCTTCCACGTGACCGCGGGGATGCCGGTCGCCGGGTCGCCGTCGTAGAGCAGCTCCAGCGGGCCCACCGACGGCAGCTGCTCGGCCAGGTGCCTGGCCGTGGCGTACGAGCTCCCGTGCGCCGCCGCGTAGCCTTCGCGGCCCAGACGGAGGAAGCCGAAGTACTGGGCGATGATCTGTCCGGCGGGCCGGGAGAAGTTGATCTGGAACGTCGGCATGTCGCCGCCGAGGTAGGTGACGTGGAACACCAGCTCTTCGGGCAGCTCCGCAGCGTCGCGGAACAACACCCAGCCCACCCCAAGCGGGGCCAGGCCGAACTTGTGGCCCGACGCGCTGATCGACTTCACCCGGGGGAGCCGGAAGTCCCACACGAGGTCGGGAGCGCAGAACGGCGCCGTGAACCCGCCGCTCGCGCCGTCGACGTGGATGTCGATGTCCAGTCCGGTCCGCTGCTGCAGGTCGTCGAGCGCAGCGGCGAGATCCGCCACGGGCTCGTAGATGCCGGTGTAGGTGACGCCGAGGGTGGGCACCACGCCGATCGTGTTCTCGTCGACCTGGGCGAGCATGGTGTCGGGATCGAGGCCCATCCGGCCGGGCGCCATCCCCACCTCACGCAACTCGATGTCCCAGTAGCGGGCGAACTTGTGCCACACCACCTGCACGGGACCGCACACCAGGTTCGGAGCGTCGGTGGGCTTGCCCTCGGCCCGGCGCTTGTTGCGCCAGCGGCGGTGCATGGCCATGCCGGCGAGCATGCACGCCTCCGACGAGCCGATCGCCGAGGTGCCGACAGCATCGTGGGCGTCGGGGGCGTTCCACAGGTCCGCGAGCATGTGCACGCACCGGCTCTCGATCTCCGCCGCGGTCGGATACTCGTCCTTGTCGATCAGGTTCTTGTCGATCGAGATCGCCATGAGTCGCATGACCTCGTCGGACTGCCACGTCTGGCAGAAGGTCGCGAGGTTCTGGTGGGCGTTGCCGTCGAGGTCGACCTCCCGGTTGACGATCTCGAACACCATCCGCCGGTCGGTGGCGGCAGCGGGGAACTGGTACTTGGCGATCTCGCCGGAGACGGTGGTGATCGCGTCGGTCAGGTCGTCGACGTCGGAGCGCTTGTGCAGCATGGGCAACAGCATGCCCCCGATCGGCCCGTGTCCGGCTCACCCCGCTCGGGTGATCCCGGCGCCCCGGTAGCCTGCGCGGCCATGGATGCGGCGGAGTTCCTGGGGTTGGAGCCCACCGACGACCCGACGCGGTGGTTCCTGCCGGTGACCGACGGGATCATCACCGGCGGCGACTTCCTGTTCGGCGGTTGTGGCCTGGGTGCTGCGGTGGCGGCGATGGAGCGCGTGTGCGGACGGCCGCTGGTGTGGGCGACGGCGCAGTACCTGAGCTTCGCCACCACCGGCGAGATCATGGACCTCGACGTGACGGTGGCGGTCAGCGGTCGCAACACCGCCCAGGCCCGGGCCGTCGGCCATGTCGGCAGCAGGGAGATCCTGACTGTGAACGCGGCGCTCGGGCAGCGTGAGCTGCCGGTCGAGGGGCAGTGGGCCGTCATACCCGACGTGCCTGGGCCCGACGACTGCCCGGTCCGGGCGCCACGGTTCGGGATGGAGCGCTCGATCATGACCCGCCTCGACGTGCGCATCGCCGTCGGTCAGGGATGGGAGACCCTCGAGGGCAATCCCGTCCCCGATGGACGGTCCGCCCTGTGGGTGCGGGTGCCCGACGTGGAGATGTCGGCTGCGGCGCTGTCGATCCTGGGCGACTACGTCCCGTTCGGCATCTCCCAGTCGCTGGGCGGGTGGCACCCGATCAACAGCCTGGACAACACGTTGAGGGTGCTGCGGCTGGAGCCGAGCGAGTGGGTCCTCATCGACATCCGCGTCGACGGGTTGGCGCACGGGTTCGGCCACGGGTCGGTCCACCTGTGGAACCAGGCCGGCACGCTGCTGGCCACTGCGAGCCAGTCGACGGTGGTCCGCAGTCGTCGCCTGGAGTGACGTGGTGCAGCGGCGCGCCGCCGGTCTCGAACGCCGCCCCGCGCTCGACGGCAGCGGTTCGGTAGGTTCGAGCTCCGTGCCGAACGATGCGAACGCCGAGCCAGCCACTGCTGCCGAGCCAACCACTGTTGCCGATCCAACCACTGCTGCCGATCCAACCACTGCTGCCGAGGTGGTCGCGGCCCTCGATCGGCCCACCAAGGTGAAGCTGCTGAGCGGCTACGGGTTCTGGGCGCTGCGGGGAGCGCCCGACGCCGGGCTCGACGGCATCGTCGTGTCCGACGGCCCCCACGGGTTGCGCTGTCAGGTGACATCGGCGGACCATCTGGGACTGGCCCCCGCGCAACCGGCCACGTGCTTCCCGACGGCGTCGCTGCTCGGCAGCACCTGGGACGTGGAGCTGGTGACGGACGTGGGCCGGGCGATCGGCCAGGAGGCACGCTCCCTGGGGGTGTCGGTGGTCCTCGGTCCGGGGGTCAACCTCAAGCGACATCCGGCGGGCGGGCGGTCCTTCGAGTACCTGTCGGAGGACCCGCTCCTCGGAGGCCGGCTGGCCTCGGCGTGGATCGACGGCGTCCAGTCCCAGGGGGTGGGCGCCAGCCTCAAGCACTTCGCGGTGAACAACCAGGAGTCCCACCGGCTGGTCGTCGACGCCGTCGTCGACGAGCGGACCTTGAGGGAGCTGTACCTGAAGGCGTTCGAGATCGCCGTGACCGACTCGCAGCCGTGGACCGTGATGTGCGCGTACAACCGCGTGAACGGGACGTACGCGTCGGACCACCACGAGCTCCTGACCACGATCCTGCGGGACGAGTGGGGCTTCGAGGGCCTCGTGGTCTCGGACTGGGGCGCGACCAACGACCGCGTCGCGTCGATCGTCGCGGGGATGGACCTGGAGATGCCGGGGAGCCGTGGCGCGTTCGACGACGAGGTCCTCGCTGCGCTGGGCGATGGGACGCTCGACGAGTCCGCCGTCGACGTCTGCGCCGCTCGTGTCGTCGAGCTGCTGCGCAAGGGCGCTCCGACCGGCGAGCGCCCCGACCCTCGCCACGACGAGCACCACGCCCTGGCTCGCTCGGCCGCCGCAGCCGGCTCCGTGCTGCTCGCCAACAACGGCGTGCTGCCGCTCGAGGCGACGGGCACGATCGCGGTGATCGGATCGTTCGCCGTTCATCCCCGCTACCAGGGTGCTGGCAGCTCGCAGGTCAACCCGACGCGCAAGGACCGTGCGCTCGACCAGCTCCGCGCCCGGGTCGGCGACGCCGCGACCGTGACCTACGCCGAGGGCTACGACGCCCGAACCGGCGCCAGCACCGACGAGCAGTTCGCCGACGCGCTGGCCGCGGCCGGCGCCGCGGATGTGGCCGTGTTCTTCGGCGGGCTTCCCGCTGCGTGGGAGTCGGAGGGCTTCGACCGATCCACGCTCGACCTCCCCGACGGTCACGTCCGCCTCATCGAGGCGCTCGCCGCGACGCCGACGCCGGTCGTCGTCGTGCTGAGCAACGGCGGAGTGGTGCACCTGCCGTGGGCGGACCGCGTCGACGCGGTGCTCGAGTGCTGGCTCGGGGGTCAGGCAGGTGCCGGAGCCGCGGTGGACGTGCTGATGGGCGACGCCGAGCCCGGCGGCAGGTTGGCCGAGAGCGTGCCGGTGCACGTCGCGCAGCTGCCGGCGGACCGGAACTTCCCTGGCCAGCCCCGGCAGGTGGAGTACCGGGAGGGCCTCACCGTCGGATAGCCCTCCCACGACAGCGCCGGCGTGCCGGCGCACTTCGCGTTCGGTTCCGGGCTCAGCTACACGAGCTTCGAGTGGACCGACATCGCGCTGTCCGGAGCCGGCACCGACGGCCCGGAAGGCGGCGACGAAGGCGGTCCGGACGGCGGGACCGCCGGCGGCACGCTCGACGTGTCGGTCACGGTCACCAACACGGGGGACCGAACCGGTTCCGACGTGGTGCAGGTGTACGTGCGCGACCCCGAGTCCAGCGTGTACCGCCCGCATCAGGAGCTCGCCGGGTTCGTCAAGGTCCACCTGCCGCCGGGTGCGAGCGAGACCGTGACGATCCCGCTCGACCGTCGATCCTTCGCGGTGTGGGACGTCACCGCTCACGACTGGTTGGTCGAGTCCGGCCGCTACGAGGTGGTGGTGGCGCGCTCGTCGGTGGATCCGGTGGAGGCGCTCGACCTCGACATCGTGTCGGACCAGGTGGTGTCGACGTCGGCAGGCCCGTCGGAGCTCGTCGCCGACGATGACGAGTTCAGGGCCATGCTCGGGCACGCGATCCCCACGCCCAAGGCGATCCGTCCGTTCGACCGCAATTCCACGCTCGAGGACCTCGAGTCCACTCCGGCCGGTCGACTCCTGTCGCAGGTCGTGGTGCGGGAAGGGGTGAAGCGAGCCGCCCATGAGTTCCCGAACCCCGACGACGCCACCGTCGCCATGGTCCGTGCCTCGCTGCGCGAGGGCCCGGTGCGGATGATGGTGCTCATGGGCGGCGGGATCCTGAGCTTCGCCCAGGCCGACACGCTGCTGCAGGCACTCGACGGCGGTTGGGTCGGCGCCGGCCGCAAGGTGCTCGGCGAGGTCGCGGGAGCGATCACGGGTCGCCTCCGGCGTCGTTGACGGTTCTCGGTCCCGGCCGGGTGGCTCCCGCGTAGGCTCCCGCTCCATGGCCGATCACACGCCTCCTGCCGGACGCCGCTGGGGCATGACGATCCCGTTCGACGGAGTGCCGTTGCACCGCCAGCGCGAGTGGTACGTCGAGCTCGCGGACCTCGGCTACACCGACGTCTGGTCCTCCGAGGCGATGGGTGCCGATGCGTTCACTCCGCTGGCGCTCGCCGCTGCGTGGGCGCCGTCCCTGCGTCTCGGTACCGCGATCGTGCCCGCCTACACCCGCGGGCCGGCGCTGCTCGCCCAGAGCGTGGCGTCGCTGGCTGATGCCGCACCTGGCAGGTTCGCGTTCGGCATCGGCACGTCGTCGGACGTGATCGTCGAACGCTGGAACGGCATCGACTTCGAAGATCCGTACCGGCAGGTTCGAGACACCGTCCGCTTCCTTCGCGACGCGATGACAGGACAGAAGGTGACCGGGACGTTCGGTCGATCGGAGGTCAAGGGGTTCCGGCTCGGGATCGTCCCGGCCGACCCGCCCCCGATCCTGATCGCAGCGCTGCGCGAAGGGATGCTGCGCCTGGCCGGCCGCGAGGGCGACGGCGCGATCGTCAACTGGCTGTCCGCCGACGACGTGTCGACGGTGGCGCCGATCGTGCAGGCCGCCGCCACCGAGGCGGGTTCCGGTTCCAAGGAGGTCGTGGCCCGGATCTTCGTGGCGCCGACGACCGATCGGGACCTGGTGATGAAGATGGGTCGGTACGCGATCGCGGCCTACCTGACCGTGCCGGTGTACGCAGCGTTCCACGAGTGGATGGGTCGTGGGGAGGAGTTGGCCGACATGTGGCGACTCTGGAAGGAGGGCGACCGTCCCGGCGCGCTGGCGGCCATCCCCGAGACGCTGGTCGACGAGCTGATCGTCTGGGGCAGCCCGGAGGAGTGTCGCGAGCACATCGGCCGCTACGTCGCCAACGGCGTGACCACACCGGCCATCGCGATCCTTCCCTTCGGTCTGGATCAGCGACAGGCCGTGCGGGATCTGGCACCCGTAGGCTGAGCGCATGGTGCACCCCGTGACGATCGTCGACGTCGCTCCCCGCGACGGTCTGCAGAGCGACGGTCTGGTCGTGTCCACCGAGGCCAAGCTGGCGCTGATCGAACGGATCGTCCGCGCCGGGATCACCCGTGTCGAGGCGACGTCGTTCGTGAACCCGACCCGCGTGCCGCAGATGGCCGACGCCGCCGAGGTGATGGCCGGTCTGGCCGCACGGCGGGCCGACCTTCCGCCCGAGGACCCCATGCAGTCGGCGTCGTTCATCGGGCTGGTCCTCAACCGTCGAGGCCTCGACAGGGCGCTCGAGGCGGGTTGCGACGAGGTCAACGCGGTGGTCGTCGTCACCGACACCTTCGGGGAGCGCAACCAGGGAACCACCACCGAGCAGGGCATCGCCGTCTGGGCCGACATCGCGGCGGCCGCGGCGGCCGCGGGGGTGTCAGCGAGCGTCACCCTGTCGGCCAGCTTCGGATGTCCCTACGAGGGCGAGGTGCCGGTCGGTCGCCTGGCCGATGTCGTCGCCCGTTGCGTGGAGGTCGGTGGACAGGAGATCGCGTTGGCCGACTCGATCGGGGTGGCGGTGCCCACCGACGTGCGCGAACGACTGGGCGTGACCCGTGACGCGATCGCAGCGGCGGGCACCGGTCAACGCATCCGGGTCCACTTCCACAACACCCGCAACACGGGCCTCGCTGCGGTCGCTGCTGCGGTCGAGGACGGTGTGGACACCGTCGACGCCTCGCTCGGCGGGATCGGCGGGTGCCCGTTCGCACCCGGTGCGACCGGCAACGTGGCGACCGAGGATGTGGCGTTCCTCCTCGATCGGATGGGCTACCGGACCGGCGTCGACCAGGACGCACTCATCGACGCCGTGCGCTGGATGCAGACCGACGAGCTGCTCGGTCGGGCGACGCCGGGGGCACTGGGTCGTGCCGGGCCGTTCCCTCGCCCGGACGACCGCTCTGCAGCCTGACATCTCAGCGATGTCAGCCTGATGCCTGATGCGGTGCCGGTGCATGCGGTGCCGGTGAATGCGGTGTCGGTGTCCGTGCCATCCCTCCCGATGGCACGGACACCGACACGCGAGGTCGGCCCCAGCATCCGACCGACGCCTCAGGGTCGCGGAGCCGACCGACCTCCGGCATCCGTAACAGCTACGCAAGTACCGCGATCGGCCTGTGACGTGGGGCATGCCCCGCGTCGGTCGCCGACATCTACCTGAGGCCGAGGTGGTCCCGGATCGCCCGTTTGTCGACCTTTCCGGAAGCGTTCGTCGGCAGCTCCGGAGCGCTCACCACGACTCGCGGGCGTTTGAAGCCGGCCATCCGTCCCTCGGTCCACTGCACCAGCGCACGGGCCCGGGCATCGCTGTCGGTGGCGACCTCATCGCCGTCAGTGCCGTTCCCGGCCACGGCGTTCCACACGACGACAGCGCACACCCGCTCACCCCAGCGGTCGTCGGGTAGACCGACGACCGCGACGGCGGCGACCTCCGGGTGCTCGGAGACGATGTCCTCCACCTCCCGCGACGACACGTTCTCGCCGCCTGAGATGACGATGTCCTTCGCCCTGTCGACGATGTACAGGTAGCCGTGCGCGTCGAGGCGCCCGATGTCGCCGGTCCGGAACCACTCGCCGTGGTGCGATTCCACGGTGGCGCCCGGGTCGTCCCAGTAGCCGGCGCACACCTGGTCGCCGCGCACGAGCACCTCGCCGGGTTCGCCGGCATCGACGTCGTTGCCGTGTTCGTCTGCGATGCGGATCTGCACGAGCGGCGCGGGTCGTCCGGCGGCGCCCAGCAGCCAGGGCTCGTCGGCTCCGGCCCGGCGGTGCTCGTCGGGGCCGAGGAACACAGCGTTGCCCGACAGCTCTGTCATCCCGTAGCCCTGTGCGAGGCCGACGTCGGGCAGCTCGGCCAAAGTCCGACGCAGCAGGTCGAGCGGCATGGCCGACGCGCCGTAGCCGATGCGCCGCAACGAGCCCAGGTCGTCGATGCTGCGTTCGGGGTGATCGAGCAGCATCGCCAGCATCGTCGGGGCGAGCGAGATCGTCGTCACGCTCTCGTCGCGGATCGCGGACAGGACCGCATCGACCTCGAAGCGGGGGAGCAGCACGACCGGGCGCCGGCCCAGGTGGTGGACGACCACGTTGTAGGCCGCCACGTGGAACAGCGGGAACGGGAACAGGTAGACGTCGTCGTCCCCGATCGGGCGAGCCAACGCGGTGTTCGCCGACGCCGCGATGATCGAGCGGTGCGTCAGCAGCGCACCCTTGGCGCGGCCGGTGGTGCCGGACGTGTGGATCAGCCACACGTGGGTGTCGTCGTCGAGTCCAGAACGGGGCGGCTCGCAATCGACGGCGAACAGCTCCGTCGCCGGCCGCGTTCCCGGCGGGAGGTCCTCGGGGCCGTCGGTGCCGTCGAGGCAGTACCACCGGCGGACGTCGTGGAGCTCGCCGGCGTGGCCGGTCAGGCGGGACAGCTGCTCGGCGGAACCGACCACCACCGACGCCGAGCTGGAGCGCAGCATCGCGACCTGCTCGTCGGGGGTGTGGCGTATGTTGCCGAGGACGAGCAGCGCTCCGGCCCGCGGCACGGCGTAGAGCGCCATCACCATCTCGGGGCGGTTGTCGGAGAACCACGCGATCCGCTCGTTGCGGGCGGCGGCGTGGGCGAGCTTGGTGCCCATGCGCGCCACGTCGCGCTCCAGCTCGGCGAAGGTCCAGCGGCGGTCCTCGAACACGAGCGCGTCGATGTCCGGGCACGCGCCCGCGGCGAACTCCAGCACCTGGTGCAACAGCATCGTCCGACACTACCGGCGCTCGCCCCTCGTTCTGTTCGTCGGAACCGACCGGTTTTGGTCGGTTCCGACGAACAGAACGAGGAGGGGCGTCGGATCCCGGCCGGCTACTCGTCGAGGCCGACGGGACCGCCGTCGACGATCTGGTCCAGGTACTCCGACAGCCCGTGACCGACCACGGCCGACTCGTCACGGCCCAACGCCCGGTCGAGGCGCCATCGCGTGAGACCCTCCGAGATCCGCGTGACGCGGCCGTCCCGACGGTTGCGCAGCGGGATGAGGTTGAGCACGTCGCCGGTGACGGTGCGGGTGATGCCGCCCTCGCCGTCGAGCCCGGTGCCGTCGGGCGCGCCGCCGCCCTGCGCACCCGAGCCGGGCGTGGCGGTGGAGAAGGTGGCGTGCACCTTGCGGTGGTAGGCGTCCTCGGTGGACCACTCCGTGTGGATCGACACGTCCTTGACCAGGTGGATCTGCGCACCGTCCCACACGAAGCCGCCGCGGGTGCCCGGTCCGTCGGGGCGGGCGACGCGGGACAGCATCAGCCCGGTGCCGTCACCGAAGTTCATCGTCAGCCAGCGGTAGTACCAGGGGGCCTGCCACGTCCGAGGGCCCCAGGAGTGGTCGCGCAGCCCGAGCCCGTCGACGGTCCAGCTCTCGCCCTCGACGCTGATCGTGCCGGTGGCCGCGACGAGCTGCTCGTAGTGGCCCTTGGCGAACTCCTCTCCCGGGCGTTCGTGTGACTCCTCGGGCTCGCCGCCGAACGGTCGGGCCATCCCCCGGTAGGTGAGGTCCACCGTCGCCGCACCGTACGGGTTGTCGGTGAACGCCTGCCGGGGGTCGGCCATGTCGAGCGGCTCGCTCAGCAGCACGACCTTGCCCTGGTAGCGGACTCGGATCCGGCCGCCTCCCTCGCCCTCGGTGCGGAACGGCTCGAGGACCTCGAACGCGGCACCGCCGGCGTCGAAGCGCTCGTTGCCGTCGATCTCGGCCCGTCGGAACATGAACGCGACACGACCGTCGGGCAGGTAGAGGCAGACGGTCATCTCGGCGTGGCCCTCGTTGGGACGGTTCCCGATGCGCACGAACCCACCGAGGTTCGCACCGGGGTCGTACACGTTGAAGTACATCGACTCGTTGAACGTGGGCTCGGGGCCCGGGTGCATGTACTCGTCGGACGGCTCCAACCGGACCTTCATGCGATTCCCCCGACCATGCGATTCCCCTGATGTCGTGCGACGCGCTGCACACGGGCACGCGTCACCGTCGGCAATGTACGCGCCGAGTCGATCGAGCGACGCCGATCCGGACGGCGCCGTCCTGGTCCGGTCGACCGTCAGCTCCATCGCTCGCTCCGACCGTCGTGACGATCCGAACGAAGTGGACGGCGTCGGTGCCGTCGGTAGGTCAGGCGCCGGTGAGGTCGCGTACGGCGCCTGGGGTGTCGAGGTCGACGAACGCCTCGGCATAGCGCTGAGCGAGCGGGAGCGACACCTCGGGACGCTGCCAGTCGTCGGACGACGCGGTGGCCATCCAGACGGCCAGGCCGTGCGAGGCAGACGCCCGGTAGTGCAACCAGACGTCATCGACGGTCGGCTGGTCCTGTGCTGGGAGGTCGAGCGCGCCGTGGTAACGGGCGACGAGCTCGACCTCGCCGCCGCGGCGATCCTCACGGGTGAGGGCCCCCTGGAGGAAGTAGCCGAGGTCGAGGGCGTGGTGGCCGCGGTGCAGGACCTGCCAGTCGAGGAAGCCGACCCGCTCGCCGTCGACCACGTAGGTGTTGCCCACGTGCGCATCACCGTGCAGCACGGTGTGCGGCTCGTCCGCCATCTCGTCGATGTAGGCGACCCAGCAGTCCTCGATCTCGACGGCGCTGAGCCGGCGCACATCGGTGGGTAGGTCGGTGTCGAGACGCTGCAGTCCGGCGGCGATGCCTGACTCCATGCCCCGCCACGCGACGAAGGGCTCGAGCCAAGCGAGCTCGTCGCCGTGGCGGTCGAGGCCATCACCCCAGAACCGGCTGTGCAGGCGGGCCAGACCCTCGACCCCGTCGGCGGCCTGCTCGACCGTCAGGGGCCGGGTCGAGTCGCGGGGATCGCCACCGCGCAGGGTCACATCCTCCATGAGGAGGAGGAAGTCGAGACCGGGCTCGTCGATGAGGGCCAGGTGCACCGCGGGGTGCTCGATGGGCAGCGAGATGTCCGTGCGGAACATGCGGGACTCGTTGAAGAGTCCCCCGGTCGCGGCGTTGAGCTCGGCGTGGTCGGGGTCGGCGGCCTTCACGAACACCGCCGAAGGTCCGTCGCCCGCGGCGTAGCTCAGCGCGAGTCGCGCTCGGCGGTTGGTTCCGTCGTCGCGCAGCACCACCTCGACGGTGGAGACCTCCGCGCCGGGGAAGTCGCGTTGGAGAGCGGCTGTCATCCACTCCGCGGTGACCTCCTCCCAGGTCGCAGGGATGGTCAGCTCGGTCATCGGAGTCACCTCATCGAGGCACGTCGGCGCGGTCATGCGGGTTCAGGCCTCCCCCGCAGTCCCTACCGGGACGTGACCAGCGACGTCAACGGTGCAGGTCCACGAGGAAGGATGCCGAGCTCCGGTCGACCGTCAGCGGTCGGAGATCGCGGCAGCGGCGTGCAGGTGGTGCACGAGGTCGTCGACGTTCGTGTGGGCGTTGAGGCCGCTCGGGTTGGGCATCACGTAGACCGGCCGGCCGCCGAGCGTTCGGTCCTGCAAGCCGAGCCCGGCCGTCCTGTCGCCCACAGCGGAACGCCAGCCGGTCACGCCGAGCACGCAGATCGCTCCGGGCCGCAACCAGGCGCACAGGGAGTCGAGCCGGTCGAGGCCGTGGCGGAACTCCTCTGGTGACAGCTCGCTGGCCTTCGCCGTGGCTCGCTTGACCAGGTCCGTCATGCCGATCCGGTGCGTGCAGAGGAGGTCGAGCGGGTCGCGGTCGGTCGTCGCCAGCCCGGCGGCGAGCAGCGCCGGCCACGCCCGGTTGCCGGGCCGAGCGAACCCGACACCCACGTCCGCGGCGTAGATCGACGGGTTGAGCCCCACGATCATGAGGCGCATGCCGGAACCGACGGTGTCAGCGAGGGAACGCTGTCTGTCGACCCTCACCGAGACACCGTCGCTCAGCGCTGCACGAACGTCCGGCGTGGCCGTCGCAGACCACGACGTGGCGGTGAACCCTGCACCGTCCACCAACCGCCCGAGCATCTCGCGGTTGCAGCGGGCCACGTGCAGGTCGGCGGAGGCCCCTACCCGTAGGACCTGATGCAACCCCCACAACGCGACCGGGAGGTCGACGGGTTCGACGTCGATGGTGGCGGTCGCCGCATCGAGCGCGACCTGCCACGGTCGCCCGCCGGCAGGCAACGACGCCTGGACCGGGGCCGTCATCGCCCGGTCAGCTTGGCCTGCAGCCGTCGCATCGCCCGGAGCCAGCGCTCCCGGTCGGTGGCCTTGGCCTGCTCGTAGCCGGCGACCTCGGGGTGCGGAAGGATGAGGAACCGCTCGTCGGCGAGTCCTTCCACGACCACTTCGGCGACCTCCTCGGGCTCGATGACCCGCTGCGCCTTCACCACGTCGGTGGAGAGCGCCCCCTCGCCGGCTGACCCGACGGCGCTGTTGCCGCCCCGCCCTCGCTCGGCTCCGCCGAAGAGCAGGGGAGTGCGCACGCCTTGCGGGCACAGGCAGGCGACGTGCAGACCCCGGTCGCCGTAGGTCGCCGACAGCCACTCGGCCAGGCCGACGGCCGCGTGCTTGGTGGCGGTGTACGGCGCGTCGCCCAGGTTGACGAGGAGCCCCGCGGCCGATGCGGTGATCAGCAGGTGACCCTCACCCGCCTCGAGCCAGGCGGGCAGCAGTGCCCGGGCTGCATACACGTGAGCCATCACGTTGACGTGCCAGATCTGGTCCCATGCGGCGTCGGAGGCCTCGACCCCCTGGCCGGTGCCGATGCCGGCGTTGGCGCAGAACAGGTCGAGGCCGCCGTGCTCGGCCCTCACCTCGGTCACGAGCGCACCGAGCTGAGCCTCGTCGGCGACGTCGACGGCCCGGGACGCCACCGCGGTGCCCGGCCCTGCGGTCCGGACCTCCGCCGCCACCGCGGCCGCCTTCAGGCCGTCGAGGTCGGCGACGACGATCGCCCGCGGGGACTCCTGGGCGAACCGCCGGCACATCGCCGCGCCGATGCCGCTGCCGCCGCCGGTCACCACGATCACCCGGTCGTCGAGTTGCACGGAGCGACCCTATGCCGATCGGGCCCGAGCCCGGTTCGGGCTGTCGTTCCGGCCGCTGGAACAGCCACGGTGACGGCCAACACACCGGCCGAACGGTCGGATCAGGCGGTGACGGCGTCGATCGTTGCCTCGATGGTGGCGACGCGGTCCTCGCCCCACGGCAGCGGCATGATCACCGGATCGTCGACGCCGGCATCGCGGTAGGCCTGGACCGCTCGGGCGACGTGGTCAGCGTCGCCGCAGATGTCGATCGCGTCGACCATGCGGTCCGAGACGGCGGCGACCGCCGCCTCGCGGTCGCCGCTGCGGTGGGCAGCGCGCAGCGCGGCGACCTCGTCGGCGAACCCGGCGCGTTCGAAGGCACGCGCGTACGCGTCGACGACGGCATAGGAGAACAGGTCCTTGCGTCCCAGGGGTCGGGCCGCGTCAGGGTCGCACACCCCGACGTGGACATACGCGTGGATCCGACACGACCCGGGTCCGCGCTGGGCGAACCCCTCGCCGGCCCGGATCTGCTCCACGCACCACGGCACCGCGCTGGCCGGGAGGTAGTTCAGGAGCACGCCATCGGCCAGCTCACCGGCCAGGCGCAGCATCCGCCGGTTGAGCGCACCGAGCACGAGCTTGGGTCGACGGTCGCTGAATCGGATGCCCAACCGGAAGCGGTCGGCCCGGTAGAAGTCCCCGTCGTAGGTGACCCCCTCGCCCGACAGGCACGCCGCGGTGAGCTCGAGGAACTCGCGAACCTGGGCGACCGGCCGACTGCCGTACTCGGCGCCGTGCCAACGACCCACCACCACCGGTGACGAGATGCCGACGCCCAGCAGCACGTCGCGGTCGGGAGCCAGGGCCTGGAGCGTGGCCGCACCCATCGCCGCCACCTGCGGCGTCCGCAGCTGAAGGGCGAGCACACCGGTGCCGAGGTCCAGCCCGCCGACGCCGGCGGCGACCGCGCCGAGGGTGGCGAAGGCCTCCGTGCCGACGGTCTCCGCCGTCCAGAACGAGGAGCAGCCGGCGTCTCTGGCGGCGCGGGCCATGGCCAGTCCGACGTCGATGCCGAGCCCCTGGAAGCTGGCGAAGGTGAGCCCGACGGAGCGTTCGGCGGGTGTGGAGATCGACATGGCGCGCCACGGTATCCCGGGTCGCGACTGTGAACCCTCCGTGAAGCAGCGGGAATCGACCTCCGGATGTCAGAGGAGCGGGGTACCCTCGGTCCAGACACCGAACGGTGCACGGCACCGGTTCGGCCGCCGGATCTCCGATCCGGAGCACGGTCGTCCGGCGAGGCGAACTGGAGGACAGGATGACCGAGGTCAAGGAACTGCAGTCCGACGAGTCCATCCGAGCGGCCATGCAGCTCATCGATCAGGGCCTCGGCGACATCGCGGACCGTTCGATCGTGTCCACATCGGAGATGGCGGACCTGTTGCTCGACGTCCGAACGCTCCTGTCCCGTCTGGACGCCGAGGTGCACATCAACTGAGCGTCCGGCCGTCGATCCTGGACGGCCGCCGCAGACGAACGGTCCGCCGGCGCCCGGCCGATCACATCGCCAGGTCGGGCTTCCGGTGCTCGGACACGCCACCTGCGGCCAGGACCTCCCGATAGCCGTCGTCGAGCGCGGCCAGGAGCTGCTCCGGCTCGTGGACCGCGGCACGGTCCACGAGCAACCCGAGGAACAGCCAGCCGCGATACGACATCGTCGTCAGGTTGAACGAGGTGTTCAGCAGGGGGCCCAGCGGGTAGTTCGCATCGAGGTGTGAGCCGGCGATGAACAGGTCGAACGGCGCCGCCCGGACGTTCGAGCACACGAAGTCGATCGCGCCGGCGGTCCGGCCGACGAGCCCGATCAGCGCGGACGGCGGCAGCAGTCGAGCCGCCGCGGCGGGTGCGTCCAGGTTCATGGAGCCCGTGCCCCGCTTGAGCTGATCGAGTCGGCCGTGGACGGCAGCGAACCGCTCGGTCGGGTCCATCGGCCCGGAGGGCAGGAGCGCGTGGACCGGTGTGAAGGCGTTGCCACCGCCGCTCGATCCGTTGCGGTTGCTGATCGGGATCGC
>JACDJC010000604.1_pt1 | contig 40609 bp, 49 predicted proteins | sample 7454191 | NCBI WGS metagenome assembly JACDJC01 (sample SAMN14253291, study PRJNA609438) | sludge metagenome | isolation source: sludge after 25d culture with pyrite and EDTA | collected 2018-12-20
CATGGTTGGTGTGGGCAAGGGCGCGGAGAACGGCATCCTGTTCAAGAACAGCGCGGCCCTGGAACAGGCGCACAAGTTAACCGCCATTGTTCTGGACAAGACCGGCACCATCACGAAGGGCATGCCATCAGTTACCGACATAGTCGTGAGCGACCATGCACGGAACGGGCAAGCGAACGACGATTATTGGCTGCGGTTGGCCGCATCGGCCGAGCGCGGCTCGGAACATCCGTTAGGCGCGGCGATCGTGAGTTCGGCCCAGGATAAAGGGCTTTCTCTGAGCGAGCCGGTTGGCTTTGAAGGTATCGCCGGGCACGGCATCACCGCGACGGTCGACGGTCACCAGGTGCTCGTGGGCAACCTGCGCTTGATGGAGCGAGAGAATGTCCTCCTAAACGGCCTCGGCCCTAAAGCTACCCAACTTCAAAACGAAGCCAAGACCGCGATGTGGCTGGCGGTAGATGGCCAGGCCAGCGCCGTCATCGGTGTCGCCGATACCATCAAGGATGGGTCTTGGGAGGCAGTCGAGGCTATGCACCGGCTTGGTCTGACAGTGGTGATGATGACCGGGGATAACCAGGCAACAGCTGAAGCCATCGCCGGGGAAGTGGGCATTGATCGGATCTTCGCTGAGGTACTGCCTAGTGATAAGGCCAACTATGTGAAACAGTTACAGGATGAAGGGTACCAAGTAGCTATGGTTGGTGACGGCATCAACGATGCCCCGGCACTGGCCCAGGCTGACGTAGGCATCGCCATTGGCACCGGTACGGACGTGGCTATGGAAGCGGCTGACGTAACGCTGATGCGAGGCGATCTGCGCAGCGTGCCGCAGGCCATCAAACTGTCCAAGGCAACGATGCGCAATATCAAGGAAAATCTGTTTTGGGCTTTCGGCTACAACGTGGCTCTGATACCCATTGCCGCTGGTATCCTGGCTCCATTCGACTGGGCGCCGGACTTCCTGCGACAGTTGAATCCGATTCTGGCCGCTGCGGCCATGGCTTTCTCCAGCATCAGCGTGGTGACGAACTCGTTGCGCTTGAAACGAGTAAAACTATAGCCTGCTGTTTCCTCCAATGACACGGCCGTGCCGCGGTGGCACGGCCGTGCAGTTCAGCTTATGGCTGGGCATTCCTCACCACCGATCCTTCTATCTCCCTGAGGGCGTGGCCAGAGATGAGCGCAAGCGCAGAGGGCATAGTGAGCGCCGGCCCACTGGTTGCAATATTCTAGCAGAGAAAGGCTGTGCCGCAGGCAACCATCTCAAATACGCCATTTAGCGCTGTCAGCCGAACACCGCCCTCTATACAATATAAACATTCGATCTGAAATTGGAGCTGTTCTTCATGCCTCTACTTTTCCGCCGATTCACCATTGTGATGTTTGTGTTGTTAATTGTCTTTTCAAGTTTACTGACGGCATGCGGTGGGCAGTCATCAGCCGAGGATCACGAACTGGCGATGGCATCGCTTGACGGTATGCCAATGGATGTAAAGAACGCGCCTGTAGCTGTCCAGCAATCCTATCAATTCAATGTGGCAAATCCCGATGTGATGGAGCAGCTTCCGTGCTACTGTGGTTGCGGGGCAATGGGCCACACTTCCAACTACGCCTGTTACGTCTCGGGAATTGAGAGTGACGGCACGATCAATTACGACTCGCATGCTTTGGGTTGCTCGATTTGCGTCGATATCACCCAGGACGCGATGCGACTGCTCAAACAGGGCAAGACAGTGGGTGAAATAAAGGTCTACGTTGATCAGACCTACGCCCAATATGGACCTTCCAACATGCCTTGAGGGAATAGAGGCGAAACCCTATGAGCGTGTTTCGGAACAATTGGGGCTCGATAAGTCGTTGGGCCGCCGTGGCCCTTGTGGCTCTTCTCATTCTATTTTTCCCTGTGCCAATGGCCACGTCGACCCCCGTCGAGCGAACGTTTCACATCCAGGCCAGCCAGTTTGCCTACAATCCAGCCGTGCTTTCCGTCAATCACGGCGACCGGGTAATGATCGAACTCCTGGCCACTGATGTTGTCCATGGCTTGGCCATCGATGGCTACAATATTGAAACTTCTTCCGACCCCGGCCAGACGGCCCGGTTGTCCTTTACGGCGGACCGGCCGGGGACTTTTCGCTTTCGTTGTTCCGTCACATGCGGCAACATGCATCCATTCATGATTGGCAAACTCGAAGTGGGCCGGAATGACTTATTGTGGCGTGGGGCGCTGCTGGCCGGGCTGGCGCTTTTCGCGGGTATCTGGGGATCGCGGAAGTGAACAAGGTTCAGGAAATCGCCTGGCAGGAGACGGTCGTCCAAGGCGAAAAAGGCTTGATGGAACGAGACCAGCGCGCCATTCCACGCCGGATCGATCTCAGTAAAGTTCCCTGGATTCGCCACCTTCTCTCGAGCCGCTGGCCGCAGTTTTTGATAAGAGCCCTCGCGCTAGCTGGATTCGTATTTACCATTGTCGCCGGGTTAATCGGCTCGCGCGTGGGCAGTCACAACTTTGCCATCATCTTCGTATGGATAGCCTGGTGGACGGCCCTCAAGCTGGCTTTCATCCCCTTGGGCGGCCGCTCGTGGTGCAGCGTCTGCCCCATTCCCCTGCCGGGTGAATGGTTGCAGCAGGGTGGTATCCTGAAGAAGAGCCGCCGGCGCATCGGACTAAACCGGCGCTGGCCAAAGCGATTGAAAGGCTCCTGGCTCCAGTCCAGTGGTTTTCTTTTAATTGGGTTGTTCAGCGCGGTCACTCTGACCGACGCCCGGCTCACCGCCTGGGTTTTGCTCGGTTTGTTTGTATTGGCTTTAGCGTTAAGCCTGGTCTTCGAAAAGCGCGCCTTTTGCTCATATGTCTGCCCTATTGGCGGGTTTTCCGGTATCTATGCCAAAGCCGCGCCGGTGGAAGTGCGGGTGGTCGATAAGGCTATCTGTGCCGCGCACAGCGAGAAGACTTGCTACCAGAGCTGCCCGTGGGGGCTCTACCTCGTCGCGCTGCGCGATAGCTCTCAATGCGGGCTATGTATGGAATGCCTCCGTTCCTGTCCATCCGATAATGTTGCCGTGAATTTACGTCCGTTTGGGACGGATTTAGCCAACGATAATGCAAATGCTCGGCCATCCAGCCGCCTGGATGAAACCTTTCTTGCCTTGGTGATGTTAGGTTCCGCGTTGGCCTTTTCAGCAGTTTTTACCGGACCTTGGGGTGATTTAAAGTCGGCTGCCTTCGCCATTGGCTCGTTGCCCTGGTTGGTTTATGGCCTGGGATTTCTGGTCCTCAACCTGGTGATTATGCCCGGCGCTTTTACACTCGCGATCTGGACGGGTCAAGGACGGCCCGGCAGTTGGAACCTTCTGCGGCGGGCCATTGCCGATCGTTCTCAGGTGCTGCTCCCCCTGGGTCTGTTCGCCTGGATTGCATTCACGGTATCTTTCGCCTTTCCTAAGTTTAACTATGTTCTCGCCGTTCTATCCGATCCTTTGGGTTGGGGCTGGAACCTGTTTGGTTCGGCCGATACCACCTGGTCACCCGATGTATCTACCATTAGTCCAATCCTTCAGGTAACTCTGCTGGCGACAGGTCTGTTCTGGTCTATCAAGGTTGCGCAGCGTCTGCCTAAGACAAGTACCTTGCCTGACCAACGTCAGTTGTTACCAATCTATCTTTTTTGCCTGGCATTCACGTTCACGATGCTTTGGCTATTGGTCGGTTAACCCATGCGTAAGGAATGGCTCGCGAGAATTGTCCTGGTTGTATTGGTACTGGCCGCGGTCACGCTGCCACTAGGTGCATGGTGGGTACGCAATCGCGGTGTAATTCTCCATGCTCGCATGGCCGAGACCGGCGGCTGGACGCCAGAAAGCCTGACGGTAGAGGCGGGCCAACCCCTTCATCTGCGGCTGACCTCAGACGACGTCATGCACGGTTTTGCGGTAGGGCAAAGCGACCAACCTCCAGTGGATATTTTCCCCGGCGAGGTGACCGAAGTCACTCTAACCTTCGACAAGCCGGGCAAATACACCTTCTATTGCACGCGTTGGTGCAGCGCCAACCACTGGCGCATGCGTGGGACGATCGAGGTGACTGGACCGGAAACAACGAACGAGCCTGTCGAACCGCCCCTCTATGTCACCCTCAATATAGACATCGATGCCAAACACCAGACAGATATTGTCCCCGAACTGACGCCATCCGCCCGGCGTGGTGCAAACCTCCAGGCAGCCATCCCAGATGGGTTCCAGAGCCAAGCGTATTACAGATCACACAGCCCGGTTGAACTCTGGCAGGCGCTGCGGGCAAGAACAAGCCTCGAGTCTCTGACCGACCAGGAGTTGTGGAATCTGGTGGCTCTCGTGTGGCGATCCAATTCGACACAGCAAGATTTGGAAGTGGGTCAGCAACTCTACACCGCGAACTGCGCCGCGTGTCATGGTGTGGAGGGGGATGGCAATGGTGTCTTCGCCGATGGCCTCGATCCCGCAAAGGCTGGCGAGCATGCAGATATGCAACCAGGCGAGATGACCCAACGTCCGACGGATTTCACCGACCCGAGAACCATGCTGGCAGCCAGCCCGGCGCTACTCCAAGGCAAGATAGTGCGGGGCGGCATGGGCACGGGTATGCCTTATTGGGGCCCAATTTTCACCGATGAACAAACGTGGGCGCTAGTCGATTATTTGTGGACATTTCAATTTGATCTGGAGAATGAACCATGAGTCAAAGAAAATATAGACAGAATCCAAAAAAACCGAAAGTGCAGAAACGGAATTGGGGACCGTATTTGCTCGGCCTGGGCCTTGTGCTCTTGGTCGGCCTCGTCTTCTTTGTCTTGCGCAAGGACGCTCCGACAAAAGCTGAAATAGAAGTCACAGGCGCTCCCAGTCTAAAAGTGGACCAGGAAAAGATCGATTTGGGAGTGATGAAATTCAACCAACCTGCCGAGGTTTCCTTTCAGCTCACCAATGTCGGGGATCAGACACTGAGATTTAGCGAGGACCCATTTATAGAAGTCGCGGAGGGGTGTTGACCGCCTCCACTAGCCATCGGTTCGATGGCTCTAGAGCCCGGCGAAAGCACCACGATCTCCATGCAATTCTCCATGCACGAAGGTATGGACGGCAAGCACGATTTTCGTGTTCACTTGCCTACTAATGATCCGCAACAACCGGACCGTACCTTGACGGTGTTGTCCAACTGGGTACCCTAAACGTACAACGCTATTTCTCACCTCCGCAAACCACCCTCCGTTCTTCTCGGACGGAGGGTGGTTTTAGGATTTAGCGCTAAACTCTCCTCGCCCTGTCCTGCCGCTAAATCACCGCTGCGCAGCATGGATACAACCCCTGAACGTTAGTGCTTGCAGATACCGTAACCAGCCTGAGCCTTCCAGCTTGCAACTATTGCCCTGCGGCCGCCGCGTGCTGCTCATTAGTCAACCCCCAGATTAAACTCCTTAACCGTTCTTAGACCACCTTGGTTGACTTGTACCGTCACTTTCCACGGTCCACTCATACCGAGATCGGTCACAATAGAATAACGTCCCTGACCCTGGGCAATTCCTTGGCCATCTGTATACATGCCGGCCATATCTGTATGACTGGCCATAAAGAAAACTCCGGCATCCTCGACAGGTTGGCCCTGGGCATCCATAACAGACGCCACCAACTCAAGACTGCCATTGACCGGTGGATCGGGCACAGTGGTCAACGACACATTTATTCCATCTGAAGTCTCCGACTCACCGTTAGGTGGCGAGGATGAAGAGTCTGTACAGGCAGCCAACGCAAACAGAAGCCCGGCGAGCAAGATTAACGTCAGGACAAAGTAGCGCATATAAACCTCTCTTATAGATAGTAGGCGCCGGCCGAAAATTCGATGCTGAAATCGTGATAGAGCGCCCACTATGGACGGACGGCATCCATTGCCGCGCCTAGAACCTCGGCCTTCTGTGGGCCAAAATAAACATCGGTCAGCTGACCATCTTTATCTACCACGGCAAAGAAGGGATGGCCGCGTCCGCTATATTCCCTCTGAAGCTCCTCAACCCCCGGATCGCTTACATTCAGGCGCACGACGACAACTTGTCCCGCAAAATCACTCTCTAGCCCATTCACGATGGGCGTCATCTGTGCTCAGGGCATTCAGTTGTCGGAGTAAAACATCACTAAAGCAGGGCCTTCTATGGTAGGGGTGGACTCCTCAACCTCTTCGTCGCTGACACTGCAAGCTGTTATTCCAAACGTTAGCAGTAATAAAGCCACGATTCCAAACCAATATTTCATGCCAACCTCCTCCACACGCCGCCAACCGCCAAATGGCTTTCCTCGGTCACCTGACGGTCCCAAAACCTTACGGCTGAGACCGCGCTGTCTGTTCCCATTGAACCTGCCGGGCTTCTTCCGGCCAGGTACTCTTGATGTAGGTTAAAACGGCCTGTATTTGCGCCTCGGAGAGAATCTCGCCATATGCCGGCATGCTGCTCGTACCGCCGACGTCTTCCGTCAACCGTGCCCCACCGAGCCGTATCGCCTCGAGCAGTACGACGTCGCTATGGTGCCAGGTGTGGCCGCTGGCATCATGCGGGGGAGCGCGAAAGGATCCGTCCTCGTTTTGTATCTTCCAATCGGCCTCGCCTTGCAGGTCGGCTCCATGGCATTCGGCGCAGTAATCAGCATAGATTTGCTGTCCGGTGTCAATCTCACCTTCATCTAAAACGAGCAAGGGCGGCACCGTACTCAAGACGAGAGGCGTTCTCCCGGAGTTGCTCGCCGCGCCGCTTCCCTGACATGCCGCCAGGAACGTTACCAGCCCACTAATGCCAATCAGTAGCAGCTTCCTCAATTGCGCGCTCTGACGTTCAAAAGAGATCATATTGGAATCGACACAAGAAGTCTGCGTAGGCATCCGAGTTCAGCTATCAAATGGGAGCGCCAAGCAGGAAATGCCAAGGACTCATCCGAATGTGCTTGGCATGACCGCTGGAATATAAACCGGGAGAGGGGGCCTCTCCCGGTAACACAGTCATAGCTCAAAGAGCTCCGTCAATCAGGCGTTTATCGCGTCGATCACGTTCCAGGCATGCTCGATCAGGTGCCCGGCGTGCTCGGCAGCGATGCTTTTGCCGGTCTGCGCGTTGACCTGGTTGATGAAAGCGTTAAGGACATTCAGGGATGCACTGGTGTTGCCAGCCTCATAGGCAGATTGGGCAGCCTCCAGTTTGGCCAGCAGCGCATTGGTGACGCCGGGCTTGGTAATGTGCCCCATCTCGGCCGCGTGCGCTACGCAGTGATGTAGGCTCTCAATTGTCGTGCCATCATGGGTACATGCGTGCTCTTCCTGGGCAAATGCCGGAGCGACAGCCGCTAGGGCCATAATGGCCACGATCATAACCAGCAATAGCTTCTTCATATTGTATTCTCCGTTAAACTCTAAAAATCAGACTTTAGCGCTAAGTCTAGTCGCAAACAGACAAGGACACATGCGCCAGATAGCGTGTTTTGAAAGGCCGCGCGAACAGTTTTTCAAGCAAATCCTCCAGAACCGCTACCACCTCTCCCAACGTCTGCATCACGCACAAGCCAGCATGCCAGACGCGTTGTGAAGAGTCACCCTCCACCGTTGCCAGTGATAGCGTCCAGTGCCCATTGTGCCGGGTAGAAGTACTTGTTCAGCCGTAGCGCCTGTTCATAGGCATCGATAGCCCCTTGCCCATCTCCCAAGAAAGCAAGGGCGTGACCCTGATAAAGGTACGTCTCTTCTACGTTGCGACCTCCCTGCGAACTGAGTGTGACCTCGGTCAGATCCAAGATGTCTTGATAGCGACCGACCTTCATATAGGCGATATACGGCCGAAATTGGTACCAGACTATACGCGGAGGAATGCCTAAAGTACGCGCCTGGTCAAAGGCGCTCGCGCCACTTTCATAGTAAGACATCTCGCCCGTTAGCTCACCCAGGCGCGTCAGGCTTTCGCCCAGGTTAAACCAGGTAAAGGCATTTTCCGGATCGGCTTCAACCTCCGCCTGCGCGCGCTCGGCCGCCTTCTGCCACATAACAGCTGTATCCACCATGTCCGGCCCCAGCAATTCCTGTACCAGCGATTCCTTCTCCGGTGGGTAAACGACGAAGAAGGTGTAATTGAACTGCTGCCAGTAATGCTCCACCATCTCATAGGAGTCCACTCGACCACTGTCGTCCCATGGGCCGAGATTCGTGTCCAGGCTCAGGAATTCCTGCTTGTCATCGTCGTAAGCAAACATGGTCAGATAATGGCCCAGCCAGCCCTCACTCTCTAACTCGTATCCCTTTTCGATGACGATAGGCAAACCGTTAGCGAGGAACCGCTTGATCAGTTCCAAATCACCACCGCTGCCAACAAAGGCGCGCAGGTCAGTTTGTTCGTTCACGTAATCCACCATCTGCCACGGACTGACGTTGCGATCTTCCGAGTTCGGCTTGAGAAAAGCGGCAGCCTCTACTTGCGTGGTTGGGTTGCCGTAGAAGTTAAGGTTGATCGCTAAATTAGCCGGACCGCAATTGTTGAAGCCCTGAGCGATGATCTCGAGTCCGTCAACACGCGCCTGGCGTGGCAGTGGCTTGGGTGTCGGCGTGGGCGGTGGTGTCGCGGTTAGAGATGGCGGGAGTGTGGGTTGTTGGGTTGGCTTGGCAATCTCGCTTTCAGTAGTGGCGCTGGTTGGGACATCCGTCGGTACAACTATTGGTGTGGCTGTAAGTTGAGGAATGACCGGAATAGTGATTTCCGGCCTGTCAGCCGCTCCGACCGGAGCAGGTAGCGCGGTTGGTAACGGTGTAACACCTATCTTCAGTAATGTCTCAACCATCGGCACTCTCGCCAATCGAACTCGATACTCACCAGGCAAAGCGTTAACCAGTCGGGGCGCTACAAACAAGAAGGCGATGACCACAATTTGCGCCAACACTAGAAACAGCACACCATATTTCACACGATTATTCATATAAGGATCCCACACCAAGGTCAGGCTCCATTACTTCGTCTCTAACTCCTTGGATTTCAGGTTTCTCTAGAAGTGATTATAGGTAGCGAACCGGGTTCCACAATACGCCGTATGGCGCATACGAATTGGGCACTTTAGCGTTAAGATAAAAATCGGGTCTGGTATATCTTGGGATGATTGAGCAGCCAGGCATCAAAGCGACGATTTGGCGCGGTGAATGTCACGGCAACCCGGCAAAAAATGGTGGCGCCGATCCGAAATGTCGAGGGGTACGAGAGCAGCTTGGTTAATACGATTGAGCATCTTGGAGGTTATTCAAAATGGCAATTGATCCTGTATGTGGAATGGAAGTGGACAAAGAGAAGGCTGCGGGCAAGTCTGAGTACAACGGCGAGACCTACTATTTCTGCTCTCCCGGCTGCAAGGCGGCTTTTGACAAGGATCCGGAGAAATATGTCGGGAAATCCGATGCAGGGAGTGGCCACCACCAGGGCACTCATCATTGAACCATGTCCGGAGAAGACAATCTTGTTCGCTTCGCCCAGATCGATGCGAACTATCTATCGAATCGGCCAGGCCGTCTGGTTTATGGGCTAGCCCGCCACTGGTGGCTTGCCATTAGCCTGTTGCTCTTCGCATTCGCCGGGTTGCCCTGGCTCGCGCCGTTATTCATGGAATTGGGCTGGACGCGGGCGGCTAATGGCATCTACTGGTTCTACAGCACCCAATGCCACCAACTTCCCCAACGCTCCTTTTTTCTCTTTGGCGCAAGTCCCACTTACAGTCTGTCCGAAATCCAGGCGGCGTGGCAGAACACCAACAACGCCCTGGTGCTGCGTCAATTCATCGGCAATCCGCAGTTGGGTTGGAAAGTCGCCTGGTCCGACCGCATGGTCGCGATGTATGGGAGTATGCTGCTTTGGGGCCTCGTCTTCTGGCCGTTACGCAAACGCGTGAGGTCACTTCCCTGGTGGGGTCTGGCGTTACTACTCTTTCCGCTGGCAATCGACGGCTCTACCCATCTGATAAGCGATCTTTTGGGTGGGATCGGTGGCGGCTTTCGCACCGACAACGCCTGGCTGGCGGACCTGACCAACCACGTGTTTCCAGCCACCTTTTATGCCGGCGATGCCCTTGGCTCATTCAATTCCTCGGTACGCCTGGTGACCGGCCTTCTTTTCGGCCTGGGAATTGTCTGGTTTCTTTATCCGCGTCTCCAAGCGGCGACATCGCGCTTTGTGGAACGTGAATCTGTGTCGAGCTTCTAAGTGATAGGTAGCCCCCCGCCTATTGTTGTTTGCGCAACCGGCGGCGGGGTTTCTTTCTCGCTTGCAAGCGCGGCTCTCATGAGTACCTGAATGGATGTTGAGACCAATCCTATACGCGTCGTGCTGGCTGATGATCACGCCGTCGTGCGGGCCGGCATCCGCATGTTTCTGGAGAGCGTCCCGGATATTGAGGTTGTCGCCGAGGCAGACAATGGCGAGATGGCTCAGGCATTAATTCAACAACACCAACCGGATGTAGCTGTGCTCGATATCCAGATGCCTAAGGGCAGTGGTATCGACGTAACCCGTTGGGTGCGTGCTAGCCGCCAGCCAGTCGGTGTCCTGGTGCTCACAGCCTACGACGATGACGCCTACGTGCTCGGCGTGTTGCAGGCAGGAGCCAACGGCTACGTGCTAAAGACGGCTTCGCCCGTAGAGATTATCCGCGCCGTCCGCGAGGTATCCGAAGGCAGATCCGCTTTAGATTCAATCATCGCCCAAAAACTGATGGTCCTAATCTCTGGTCATGGCCCCATTCAACATGAGGAATACGAACAGCTCACCGAACGAGAACTGGAGGTTCTGGCGCTGGCCAGCAAGGGTTACACGAATAAAGCCGTCGGAGTCCAGCTAGGGATAAGCGATCGGACGGTTCAGGGGCACCTCGCAAACATTTACGGCAAACTGAATGCTAATAGCCGGACAGAGGCCGTCATGCGCGCCGTCTCGCAAGGGCTGATCCCCAATAGTATCACTCATAGCGGGTAGTTGGATACATTACCGTAGGTCTTGTCTTGTGCCCGACCCCAATTTGCACGCACACTCATTGTTGGGTGCCAGGGATTGAAGGATTTTACGATGAGCCGATCAAAGATAACAACCTTCTCCCCATCAATCGAGAGTAAAACCACTTACGAGCCGGCGTTATTCCGCCCTGAAACCAGGTACATCAGTCCACCCAAGCACGGCTCGACCTTGATATGAGTTAATCGTTCTGACAGAAAACGCCAGGGTTTCGTGTCAATCGGGGAGGAATGGGGCAACCATTTCTTTGACATCAGGCAGAAAAGCGGGTTGAAAAACCATCCCAGGGGAGGTGGGGTGAGTTTTGCGCCGAAGGCGGCTACCTGGGCTTCGTCTTTGAGATAATCAAACAGATGATCAAGCATCCTGTTGGATGTCAGGATTTCATGCGCAGCGAACAGCAGTAGAGCATCGAACTCTCCCTTCAAGACTGCTATTTCAGCAGACTCTTCGATTATCTCCACATTTTTTCAGTTTTTCTCCCGAATATGTCGTCTGGCTCTCGGCCATGGAGTAACTGTTTTCAATTCCAATCACCTCTCCTGATGGACCCACCTGGTTGAGCAGGTAATGAAAACTTGCTCCATTACCGCAGCCCGCATCGATTTCCCGGTTACCCGGTTGGAGTTGAAGTCGTTGGACTGCTTCGGAACGTAGTTGGTCGAGAACGGCAATGCGCCTATCAACAATAGGGCCCATAGTGCGAATATAGAGCGCTTCCGAGATTAATGGATCAGGATCTACTGGCATAATATACCTCTCTGGGGACGACCTCTGAAGCGCTTATTCTAGTGCAGCCTTGTATCCCGGTGGGGATCTCAAAAACCAGGTAAACCTCGCATATTACAGATCATCCGCAATGCGCCTGATCACATTTTGGTTGCTACGTCCGCCATTTGGCGGGTCCGCAATAGGCCAAATGGCGGATAGGGAAATCCCCCATTGTTGCGTGCCGGGGAAAGATGGTACCTTGAGCATGCTTTCCTCTGGGAAGGTATTTGTCTTCAGTCGATGGAGTTAGCCTAACCAAACCAAAAGGAGATACGATGGATACCAATATAGATCAGAACATGGCTACGTCGGAAAAGGAGCAGGCGATGACCATGAGTATGAACATGCCCTACAAGAAACTCGCTATTGTCATCAGTATCAATGCCGTCATCATGTTTCTGCTCACCTACGCCACGATCGATCGCATTGACCATTTCTATGCCAACATCAACCGCGTCTACATGGCTGTGATGATGGTCGCGCCGATGGTTATCCTGATGCTATTGGTCATGGAGTCAATGTACAAGAACAAACGGTTAAACTACGCTCTCATTGCTACCTTCGCCCTGATTGGCATTCTGGCCTTCGCTCTAGCACGGACACAAACGCCAGTAGGGAACGACCAGTTCCTACGATCAATGATCCCCCATCATTCCAGCGCTATCTTGATGTGCGAAGAGTCGTCGCTCAACGACCAGGAGATCATCGACCTGTGCGGTGAGATCGTCGAAGCACAAGAGCGCGAGATCGCGCAGATGAAAGATATCCTGGCGCGGTTGAACCAGTAGGCGTGTGCCACGGTTTACCGGCGAACGTCGCTTCTCACCTTCAAGCACGCAGGTCGAACAAGCTGATGATACCGACCGCTCCCAACCCTCCCACTATCGACCCGCTTCACCGGATGCAACGTCAGATCGACAGGCCGTTAGGCCACGTGCAGCAGATGCAGAATGGTAATCTCCTTTTATGCAGTGATGCCATGCCAGCCAGGATCGTGCGCGAAACGCCTTCGATGATTCGGATACTAAATCAAGAGCGGCTCGATCACCCTGTGCCTTCGGGTGCGTCAACAGGTAGGCTGAACCAGAATGTTGCTCCCTCTCCTGGCAAGCTTTTGACATCGATACGTCCACCGTGGGCTTCGATAATAGAGCGGGCCACCGCAAGACCAAGACCACTACCGCCGCCATCACTTAGGCGCTCGCGACTTTGGTCGGCGCGGTAAAAGCGCTCAAAAACATTCGGTAGCACCTCGACCGGGATGCCCGGACCGGTATCGGTCACGGTGACCCGGATAGACTCGTTCTCCCGCGCAAGGCCAACGGTTATGCGGCCTCCGTCGGGCGTGTAGCGCAGCGCGTTGGATAACAAGTTATCAAGCACTTGCTGCACGCGCTGGCGGTCAGCGCGGACAAGCGGGATACTATCCGCCGGCGCAAGCGACAACTCGACCCCACGAGCCTCAGCCGGTGGGTGAAAAGCGTCGATGGCCTGGCCAGCCAGGTGGCCCAAATCGAGCGGCTCCGGTATCAGACTGAGTTGGCCAGACTCAGCGAGGGCCAGCTGGCGCAGGTCTTCGACCAACCGGCGCAACAGCAACGTCTTGTCCAGGATAGGCTCCAGTGCCTCTTGGGTCAGGGGAAAGATACCGTCCTGCAGCGCTTCGACATTTCCCTGGATAACAGTAATAGGTGTTCGCAACTCGTGGGCGATATCAGCCGTCAACTGCTGCCGCAGGGTCTCGGCGCGGTCCAGTTGCACGGCCATCCGATTGAAGGCGTCGGCCAGGTCACTGATTTCATCTCCTGAGGAAACACTGACGCGCTGGCTGAGGTCGCCCGCAGCCACAGCGCTCGCGGCCATAGTGAGGCTTTTCAGCGGCCGGACAACGCGCCAGACGATCAGACTGCCGAACACCAAAGCCAAGGCGCCAGCCAGGAAGACAGAAGATAGAATGGCCCGGTTCATCACGCCTAGAAAGCGCTCTCCCTGCTCCTCGGCCTGAACATCCGCTGTCACCAGCACGGCACCGATCACCTCCTCTCCGTCGGTAATGTACGTGCCATTCTCCTGCAGGACACTGGTTTCCACCTGTAAGCCCGCCATATCGCCGCCCGTGTCGGCCACCACGCGCCCACTGGTGTCGATAACCAACACGCGGTAGCCCATCATCGACAACATCGGGCCGCCTATTCCCATCCCCATGTTGTCCATCATCCCGTGTCCACCGCTGCTGGAAAGTACTTCGGTTACGCCTTCCCAACTGCCGCGCTCAATATAGTAAGCAGCCAGATCGGGGACTAGCCCCTGGGCGAGGCGCTGGCCTCCGGTCGTGGTGTAGAGAGCAAACTGGGAAGCTACGGTCCGGCGCGCCAACCATGTCGCCAACAGGCCACCGGCCACGATCACCACCAGGAAGGCCAACATGATGCGGCCGAATAAACCGATCCGTGGCCCTCTAGAAGGTATCATTGAATTTGTATCCAACACCGAACACTGTCAGCACGAAGCGTGGCTGGTTGGGGTTCGGTTCAATCTTAGCCCGCAGATTCTTGATGTGGCTATCGACAGTCCGGTCTAGGCCTTCGTAGTCAGGGCCCAATAAATCGATCAACTGCGATCGAGTCCAGGCGCGGCCGGGTTCGGCCGCCATCGCCTGGAGCAGGGCGAACTCGGTCGGCGTCAGATCAATGACCTGGTCATCCACTCTGACAGCATGCCGGGTAAGGTCAATGACCAGTGACCCGGCGGCTATCTGCTCGAGGGTGGTCGTGGGGCGGGCCGAACGGCGCAAGACGGCACGCACGCGGGCAACAAGCTCACGCGGGCTGAAGGGTTTGGGCATATAGTCGTCAGCCCCGACCTCAAGGCCGACGATGCGGTCGGTTTCATCAACGCGGGCGGTAAGCATGATGATCGGCGTCTGCGCTACTGCTCCCGCCATTTGTCGTACCTGGCGGGCTACGTCGATCCCATCGAGAGGCGGCGCGCCAGGCGGTGTCGGCAGATTGAGATCCAGGACAATGAGGTCGGGGCGTTCGCGGCGAACGATCTCGAGCGCGGCCGTGCCATCCCGGGCCGCCAGCACTGCGTATCCGCCCTGCTCCAGGTAGCCACGGGCTACGCGAATGATCTCAGGCTCGTCGTCGACGATCAAAACAGTGGTCATCAATGGTATTATGCCCTAGCTACAGTTTGCTTTCACGCCGTAAATGAAAGCAGCAGCGCGGGCGAAAACCTCTACGGTCAGCGCCCACCCTGCTGCAACCAGCTCTACGGCTTTTAACTCAGTGATTAAGCATTCGGAACGTTACCTTGCGCGCCCATACCGGGGCACGGGCCATTCATCCCGCCATGCCCTGCACCCCACGGTTGCGAGATGCGCGTCGCCAGCATCGAGGCCATCATGGGCTGCATCGTCGCGGCCTGTTCCGGGGTCATGGCGCCGGACTCCACGGCTGCGTCGAGCGCTGCCTGGTGCTGTGCTAGAGCGGCATCAACGATTACCTGTACGTCAACATCATACTTCGCGGCCAGGTCCGCGATAGAGATGCCCGGCGCCAGTTCATCGCGCACTTCATCAGCTGTTAGGCCAACTTGCTCGGCGACGATATCGATCAGGTTAAAGTTGCCCATCATGCCGTTCATGCCGTTCATCATGCCCGGGCCCATATGGCCGCCTTGCCAGCCTTGCCCCATCATGCCAGAACCCATCTGGCCACGTCCCATCATGCCGCCCCCCATCATGCCCGGGCCAAAGCCTGGGGCTTGCGGCACCGGCGCGCCTTGGGCAAACGCCAGCACAGCGGTAATGGCAAGGGCCACCACCAACACCAGCAATACAACGATCAGTCTACTCTGTTTCATTTTCGTAACTCCTTTCAACCGGCGCTTTCGCCCACATTTATTTGTATGCTGTTTATAGTAATCGTGACCTGTGGAGATTTAATGGAGAGGTGATGTAATCCGGATGCAACCCTACGAGAGTACAAGTTACGGCACAGCTGCCTTTCTCCGGCGAGTTTGGCTGCCGCAAGGCGCTTTTTCGGCGAATATTTTTTAGAGCGGCTCTGAGCGCGCCCTGGTAATAGAAATGGGGCTGGACTTAGGGATCCGTGTCCGGTAGGCTCCGGCTATGACCGCGGAAGTCATCGATCAAACCCCCTCGACGCTCCCCCGGAAGTGAGGTCTCTCGAAACGTATCTACTGGCAATCCTCGAGCGCCACGACGGTTTTTGTCTGGATAACGAACCCGAACGTCACCAGCTGGCAGTTGCCCTGGCTGCGGTTTTTATGGACGCTATCCGCGATTGCACGGTCAACGCTTCAGCCATCGCTGGAGAGTCGAAGAGCCCTGACGACTCCCCGACTCTAAATTAATGACGGTGGCTATGGCGACCGGGCAGAGGTACTTCTAGTGCTGGACCGCTTCGCCAGAGCAAGTATCCAAGAGCGCCTGGCGATCCGCCCCGGCTTCACTAAGTCGTGGAAATTGTCTCCATTTCAGGAAAATACGGTTGATGCCAGCCATCATCATCCGCAATTCTCGTAACGCCGATGCCATGATCCGCATCCACTTCCACCAGATACGGTCCAATCTGCGCACCGGTTTCGCCCTGGATCAAAAGGTAACTGAGAATGATCACTTCCGCTTTCTCGATGCGCCGCTGCACTACTTCCAGGAGCAGCCGGTTATAAAGCAGGCTCCGTATCGCCCTCACTTCTCGAATGGTGGGCCTAGGGCGTTCCACTTCTGCAGGGCGCACGCCAGTAGGAACATTCCCATCATGAAGATCTTCAGTCGCATCGAGCCGCTCCCCTCCCTCCGGCTCAATGACCACGGCCAGTAGCGAGGGATCAACAAGCGCCACAGACAGGAGCGCCCGTTGTGATGGCTCTCCCTCTTTGGTCATGGCTCATCATAACATAAGGGCGAACCCTCCTCCGCCGGGCACAAAAAGAGCCGGAGCCGGTTTGCCGGCCCCGGCTCTGTGAAGGCTATTTGGCGTAGCCTTTGTCGCGGTATTGTTGCCGTATCTCTTCCAAACTGCTCGGCTTGAAGTGCTCGTCGCGCTCGATGGGCAAGCCCAGCGGGCCGCGGACTTCCTCCAGCTCGTCCAGGCTGAAATAACCCAGCTCATCCTCAAAACCGATGACATAGCCGAAGAAGATCCGGTTCTCCGGGTCGTACTCGGTCGCATACCAGGTCCAGTTGGAATCCGGGGTGAAGAACTTGACCAGCGCCTGGGCGGCCAACCCCAACTCCTCGTTGGCATAGAGCCGCGGCAGTTGCTCGGCGAGTTCCTTTGACAGTAACGCCATTTCTGTCTCACCTCCCTTCCCTGGGCAAGCTCTACTGGTAATGGCTTTGGCGCGCTTGCCGGAGCGCCGCTCTAATTGCGTGCATCTGGACGTTCGCCGGTCATTGTCAGGCGCAGCCTGACTTGACGGGCGGAAAACGCCAGATGCTACACTTCCGCCGAGCGGCTCCGGCAGGCGGATATTTAGTTTCGTTTGTGATGTCTCTGGCTCAGGCCGGTCGCCGGCAAAACTCCAGGTGAAGAGGGATGGTGTGCCCGCCCCTCAGGCTGTGTCTCACACCTGTTCGGGCACACAATACAGGCGTGAAGCGCGACCTCGTGCTCGTAGGCGTCGCCTGCCGGCGGTTCCGGCCCCGTATTCACCGGTGGAAACATCTGATGTGTGTCCCCCGGCCGATACCGGGCAACAACCGGGCTTCAGTCAACAAGCGCGATGGCTTCTGTGCCTCACACACTAGCAGCCGTAATGAGGCTCGTCAACTCGCGACTGCCGGCTACCAGCCAGATCGGCTCGGTCAAAGTGGCGCCCTGGACTTGGTCAAACGTTGCAAAGTAAAAGTTCTGGTCGCCGCCTGCCTTTTCTGTCTGCGCCAGCAGATGGTCCAGGCGTTGTTGCGTCGTCGTTACCACCAGCCACCGGCCGAAGCGCAGGCCAAATCGTTGCCGATAGGCCGCACCCTCCAGGTAGGCCAACCCGGCCCGCACTTTGTGGTGTTCGAAACTCGGGTTGCTGTGGGTGGCCATGTCTATCTCCAACAGAAAGGCAAACCCGTCCGGTTTAGGACGATCCGGGCGCGACCTAGCAATAAGGAAGAAACCGTCGGGCCGGACCTGGCGCTTGCGTTTATGCCCCTGGCCATCGTCGAACTCCACCGTATCAGGATAAGCCAGGAAGTCGGTCTCGGGCACCCACTGGCGCAATTCAAGCTGGGGGTCAGCGGCACAGGCCTGCTGCACCCACAGCCGGAACTCATTGACGGCCAGGTCGTGCTCCAGTTGTGCCCAGCGGGGATTGCGCCGCCAGGTCAGGTCACTCAAGATCGTTCCATAGCTCTCGGCGACCACCTCGGCCCCCTTCTCGCCCAGCCAGTAGATCGTCTCCCCCAAAGGCACGCGGTGGATCGTCTTGGCATCGGGCATCCGCACGAAGCCGTTGGTGAAGAGGGTGCGCATCCGGTGCCGGGGCTGGGTTTTCCCGTCACCGGAGAAGAAGAGGCGGTCGATCTGATTGAGGCTCAACATCCCGTCGAAGGTATGGATTGCTTCCAGGACGGCCCGGTCGCGGCCGGTCAGGCGCATCGGCATGGGAGCGCGCGGGCGATTGTAGGGTCGTTGTCGGGCCATAGGTCATTCTAGCATGGGCGTAAAACGGGCTGCGTGCCTCTATATATCCAGTTCGCCCGAGGCCTCAATAGCCGGGGGTTGCGGTTTACGCTTCCGGCCGCGGGTGCGTTTTCTGGATTCTTGCGTCAATTGCCGCCGGGCTTCAACCTCCTCCAGCGCGGCGGATATGGGTGTTCCGTCGCGTTGGACGAGGCGCCGGCGGGCTTCGGCGACTAGTTCCTCGTCAGGGAAGTGGCCGGGATCCAATGCGGTGATAGAGAAGTTGCGCGTACCGCTGGTGTAATTTCCCTCGCTGCGTGGCAGGCGCGCCTCGAACTCAAATCGCTGCAGATCCATGTAATGGTAACTGGCCAAGATCTGCTGCTCTTCCGGCGTGAAGAAAACTGGATGTTCTTCCAGGACCAGGGGCCAGCCAAGCATACTCCCCCAAACGTTCTCCCACATCTTGACCTTGTATGGGTCATAACGGTTCAGTCGTTGGGCAAGCATCGTGGCCGATTCGGGATCCGAGGTGCGGCCTTGGAGAAGCGTCATCGATAAGAGGGTCTTCTGCAGTCGCTCGTCAAACTGGTACAGCTCCTGGGTGGCCAGCATCACCCACAGGCTGTAGTTGCGGGCGATCTGGTTGATCATCTCATCCAGGTCGGCGGCAAACTGGTTAGCCACCAGACCCGTCATCGGGAAAAGCGCCGCCAGTTCGTCAACGATGAGGCTGACCGGCTCGTGCCGGCCGGGGCCGCGGTGGCGGATAAAGCTCATCAGGTACTGGTAAGCCCACATCATCAAAAATTGACGGCGCTCCAGATCGCCGACATGCCGGAAGTCCAGCAAGACGATCAGGCGTTTGTCGAGCACCTCTTGCCAGGCGATGCCCGGTATTTGCATACCAAACATCGCCCGCATGGTCGGGTCAAGCTCGAACGGGTCTACTTTATTGAGAAAGGAGGCGGTCAATCGTGGTGAGATGGGGCCCTTGTCGCTCTCAAATTGAGCCAGAAAGGCGATGGCCGGGTCCAGTTCCGGACCGTAGACGGTCCGTGCATTTCGAGCCCGCGGGAGCCAGGCTTCCGGCGCTCGAAGCAGGTGGGCTGCTTCAGTGATCTGGTAATCCATCGCCGCCAACAGCATCCCGACATTGGCGGCCACCCGCTTGAAGGCATTGTAACCTTCGATGGAGGCGCTTTGCAGGCTGGGATCGATCTTACGCACGACATCGATATACCGTTGCGCGATATCGAAGAGGCTCTCGTTGCCCAGACGATAATAAAGGGGGAGTGGGGTGACATAGCCCAGCCTCCCGCTCATATCGACATAGCAGACGCGTTGCCACAACCGCTCGCGAAGTTCGAAGGGGAATATAGGTGGCAGGCGGCTCAGTTTATCCAGGAAGTTGTCGATGGTCATGCCGTGGGGGTCCAGGATGATGGTCGCTTTCCATTTTAGAAAGTCCTGCCAGGCCCACAGGCGACCGAGAAAGCGGCTTTTGCCCGATCCGCTGCCGGCGGCCATGAAGACGGGCATCCGGCGGCTATCGTTGGCCAGGCTGACGCCCCGCTTCGCCAGCCTGGCCTGATATTCCTGAACCGTCGCCGTATATTTCGGCTTAATCCATTTCATTCCGCGATCCGAAACTCAGACCCAGAAGAGATCCCTGATCCGAGAACGAGGGAATCATTGGGACAGGAACCTCAACCCGCTCGATCCGGGGCGGTAGTGGCGGCGGGACGTAGGTTGGGGGATCCAGACTGTCACGCGCCTGCATCAGGTCGTTGAGGGCGTGGATGAAGACATGAAAGATGCACAAATGCCCCTTCGGTCCCACCCTTACCTGATGCGCCTGCGGCACCTGGAAATACCACTGGTAATACTGCAGGGTCAATTGCAGGATAGCCTGGTGGACTTGCAGGCGATCCTTCAAGTCCACCTTATCCAACAAGTCCCGCGCCCAAATGGAGAAACCCTCGGCATAGGCGCAGGTATCCCGATCTTGCGGTCGGGGCAGCCGAACTCGGGCACTGCTAAACGTCATAGTTACCCCCTAGCCGCCAAACAGACGCTTCCAGAAGCCCTTTGGTTTCTCACGTTCCGGTAGAACTGACATTGCCGCCAACTGACCTGTTTGCCGTGCCGTGTCGCGTGCATTCGCGCTCAGGCTGTCAAAAAGGCTCTGGCGAAAATGATGCTCCACCAACTGAACGTCTTTCTCGAACATCATACCGCGTGCTTCGGTTACCCGCGCCTCAGACGAGCGCGCGTAATCCAGGAACGCATCCGTGCTCTTGTTGGCGATGTTCATGTTGATCTCGATAAAGGCCTCGGCCTTGCTCTCGTGGGCATGGATAACCGCAATATGCAGCTGGGTGGCTTCCTCCACCTTGACCAGGTCGCTGCGCAGGCCACTGGACGGTACCGCTGTTGCGAGGGGGATCGCAATAGGGGCGTAACTTTGAGCAGTATCCGATACGGTCAATTCAAGGCTCGTTCTGGGGGCCATGTTTATTACTCCTTGGTCGCATTCATAACGGTCTGCCGGGCTTGCTGGCTTGCCTGCGCGGCCTGTGCTTCGACCGCCTGCCGGTTAGCCTGCCTGACCACTTCAAAGACTTGCCGCTTATGGGCGGCCGTGGCCGCGTCGATCGCGGCCATGCCTTGCTCTTTCTCACGCTCGATGTTGTGCTTAACCTCTGCTGCCTTCTGAGTCGATGATGCCGGTTCCGAGGCAAGCAGAGCCAAAAGCCCTATGAACACAAGGATAAACACAAGGAAGGCGAAGAGGATGATAAATATTACTTCCATGCTCAGCCTCCCGACTGCAAACGTTTCAATTCATCACGCGCCTCGGCCACACCATCACCGAGCCGGGTGAGAAAACCAGCCTCGGGGTTAATGGGCATGGACTCCGCCTGGCGGAGAATGCTGGCCATGATCTGTCCCGTTGCCTGGAATACAAATCCCCGATGGACAGCGCCAAGTTGGCGAATTGCTTCTTCAATCTCGGCGTAGGTGCCGTTAAGATTCTGTTGAACAGCTTGCAGCATCAAGTGATCGAACTGCGCTGCTTCGATAATCTTTGCACTGGCGTAATCGTGGATCTCGCCGCCGTTCTCAATAACGGCTTTCCCCACCTCCGCCTTTGCCTCCATGTGCTCTTTCTCCCGGTCAATCCTGCGCTGGATCGCCTGGGGCCGGTACGGGACAAGTGCGTTGTTACTTTGATCGGCCATCTCATATGCTCCTGATTTTGTCTAAGTCCGGTTTTGGCAAACGAACCGGCTGCTCTTCTTCCGGCGGCCGGGTCTGAACGCGCTCTTTCTGAGCCGGTTGTGCCGCCTGAGGTTCATCGCTCACGGGATACTTGGCTATCAACCAGTTCCCAGCACCGACAAGCGCCTCGCCGCAAGCCCTGGCCAGCCGGTAGACAGGGCCTGGGTCTTGGGGAGCCGGCGGGGGCGGCGGTGTGCGAACGTATCCCCAGCTAATTCCTTCTGCAGCAAACAGATAGACGCGTTTCATCTCGTCCATATGCTTCTGAAAATCTTCCAGCTCCTGGGCAATACCCGGATGCATCCATGAATCCGGTTCTGGTTCAATGACCTCTCCATCAACAATATCGTCGTCCATTGCTGTGTCTCCTACGTGAACTGTGAACACGGCTTACAATCACCTTGAGTGATTGTAAGCCGTGTTGTTAGCCTAAAAATCCTGGGATTCCTCTAGATTCCAATCCCGCATTGGATCGCTTTGGCCACCGCTGCCGTCCGATTCGGCACATTCAATTTGCGATAGATATGATCCAGGTGAGTCTCGACCGTCGATTCTTCTATAAACAGGGTCATAGCTATCTGCCTGTTCGTCATTCCATTCTTCAAAAGAGCGAGCACTTCATGTTCTCGTTTGGTTAATCGTTCCCATGCCCTCAGCTTCATACCTCACCTCGTCTTGTTCACCACCGTTTTGGGCGCGCCGCTGAATTTAGATCTGTGGGCATCGTACATCAGGTGATTGGTGGAAATCTGGTATCATTTCCTGCCAAATTCATGAGGTGTGGGTTATGGTTGAGCAAGAGAGTTTTTACAATGCTTTGCAACGGCTGCGGGCGAAGAATCGTCACCGTCAAACTCTTTCTTACGGGCAGATAGCAGCCATCTCAGAGCTACCGGAACGGACGGTAGTGAACTGGTTCAGTGGGCGAATTACGCGAAAACCCCGCAATTGGCGGCATCTTATCAAGCTGGCCATTGCTTTACAACTCGATCATGTAGAGGTCGACGAGCTTCTAGCCGCGGCTCGGCACCCCTCTCTCAATGAGCTTCGAGACCGGACAAAAAGCGCAGAAGATCGCGAGTTGTTAGCACCCTGGCCGCCGGTCGATCCCCCATTCCAAGCCGAAAACATTTTGCCTTATTTCACTGATCGTGAAGGGGCATTGTCAGAAATCATAGAGGCGCTAACCCTGCCACACCCCCCGCCCCTTGTCAGTATCGAAGGAATGCCCGGTGTAGGAAAAACCGAACTGGCAGCGATTGCGGCGCACCGGCTTGGGAAACATTTCCATGACGGAGTCCTCTGGGTCGATGTAAATAGCGCCGATACTCTGGCAAAACTTGGTGAGTTGGGCATCGCACTACAGGTCGACCTTGCAAGATTTCGGCAACTACCGGATCGCAGTCGGGCGTTCAAAGAGGTTCTGCGCAAAAAGAAAGTCCTCATCGTGTTGGATGGAGTGACCTCAGACGAGGAGGTTGATCCATTCCTGCCACCAGCGGGCTCAACTTCCACCGTTATAGTAACAACGCGACGACGCGACCTGTGGACGACTCGTTCTGCCCATTCAGTTTATATCGAGGAGTTTACCGATGTCGACGCCATGAATTTGTTTATAAATGTTCTAGGCCAGTCCCGCGTGGTAGCTGAACAACATGCGTTACAAACGTTGGCCAGCTATGCCGGTAACCTTCCAATCGCGGTTGATATCACTGCTCATTTGTTGAAAAGGACTTCCAACCGATCGGCATCAGAATACTTGCAACTTATTGAAGAGTCAGAAGTGCGGTTGCTTCAACTTAAGCTGGGTACCCAAACGAATATCTTTTATTTGTTCGAAACCAGCTTCGAACAACTCTCCTCACCTCAACAGCAATTATTTTCAACGCTGGGCATTTTCGCCGGTCCCGACTTCAGCACAGAAGCCGTCGCATACGTAAATCGTCTATCGATATCGCGGGCAAAAAGGCTCCTTATCGACCTGGTAGACGCCTCCCTAGTCAAGGAGACCATGCAAGGGAGGTACCGCCTTCATACCCTTTTGCGCGACTATGCGAATACCAAGTTGACGCTTACCGAGCCTACAGAGCGAATGATCTGGTTCTATACCGAGTACGCCTATATGCACCGGCTTGATTTTTCAGCCATTGCCCGGGAAGCCGACAACATTCGCGAGTCTCTAGAAATCGCTCTACGACACAACAAGAATAGAGAGATCGTTGATGGAACACTCGGACTTTACAAATATCTTGAAGCCAGAGGCCTGTTCGCCGAAGCACGGTCATGGCTGGATAAGGCTTTAGCGGCTACCCAAGAGCTGGCAGATAAAGCCGCAGAGGCCAGAATCATCACCTATCAAGCTGATTTGGAGCGCATCGGGGGCGATTTAAAGGGGGCCCAGGGTATCCTGGATCTCGCCCTCCCTCTAGCTGAGGAAAGCCAAGACATCGAATCTCTTTGTGGCGTCTGGCAAGCCATGGGCACTATACGCGCATATATGGGGGATATGCCCGGAGCGGAAACTGAGTTCCAACGAGCTCTCGATATCGCTCGTGAAGGTCGATACGATCTCGGGGCATCCGCCCTTATCTCAAACCTGTGCGCCGCCCGTTTATACCAAGGTAAGCGAGAAGGGACGGCCGATTTGCTGCGAGAGGGGTTGGAGTTGGCCAGGGCAACCGGTATCCAAGAGGTCGAAGCCAAAATCCTGTCCAATCTAGCCAGTCTGGAAGACTCTCTCGATCACACGGCGGCGGCCAACGACTATCTTAAACAGAGCCTGGATTTGGCCCGAGTCAGCGGCCATCGCTCGACCATCATTAACGTATCGGCCAATCTGGCCGCAACCGAAATAAACCTGAAAGATTATACTGGCGCCGCCGCTCATTTACTGGAGGCGCTGATACAGGCCAGGGAGCTCGGTGATGTTGAGGCGCTGATACGAGTGCTTCGCAACTATGGCGAGCTGTACAGCGAGACAGGAAACGATAGCTCCGCCGATGAACACTTTGCCGAAGCGTTGCAACTTGCCCACACCTCGAAGAACGACTTGCTAGTGCTGATCATTCTTACGGATTGGGGGGAACGGCTTGTCGAAAGCGGAGCGTATGAGCATGCTCAATCCCACTTTGAGGAGATGATAGCCTCCACAAGCCAAGAAGATTTCCCGGAGTTCATGGGAATTGCCTTGTTAGGCATGGCGAAGATAAGGGAAGTCGAGGGAAACATCGAGGAGGCATGTCGCTTTGCCCGAGAGGCCTTGACGCTTTTTGAGAAGATATCCGATCCGCACAAAGCAGAAGCCTCGGAATTCTTGAAAAAATTATCCTGTACGGATCCTCCACCAGGCTGAAAATCAAGGATTTTCCGGATTGACGCACAGTACAGAACATCGCATCCTTCAGTCATAGCTAGAGACGGTGACCGTTAGCATTTAGCTTAGAAAGGAGGTGATAACAGATGGAGTCTGTAATCCCCCCCGAGCTTCTTAAGATCGCCGCGGTTGGTTCCGTGTCGGTTGTAGCATCGCTCCTGGCATGGCTGCTCAACCGGAAAAAACGAGATACTGGCGGAAACAAAAACCTGGTTATCGTGATTGACGGTAAAGCCCTGGCCGCGCGATTGAGCTAGATAGAACAAAACCGTCTCTAGCTCCCCTCATTGTAGCAAACACGTCAATCGCCACTCTCACCAGGCGGCTCCCCCACCCCACTCCAATGGAATCCCCCAAACCGGCACGAGAGAAACGCACGCAGATCAGGCAGCAATCGCCTGGCCGTCAACCACAACAGGTGGCTCCGGAACCATGGCCGGTTCAACCAGTAGCATGCCGGCCAGCTCCTTGAGCGCCGTCTTGAAATCACAATCCCGCCAAGCCATCCAGAAATCGATGATGCTGCCGCCTTTATCACAGGCGAAGCAGTGCCAGAAGTTCTCCGCGTCGTTGATGCTGAAACTGGCCACCTGGTCGTCGTGGAACGGGCACAATCCCCGCCCGGCCGGAGAGAGTTCCAGGTAGCGCAGGATGAACGACCGGACCGGCATCGTCGCCTTTATCCGCTCGCTCAGCGGCATCTCGCCCGGCGGCCTGATGACGGGTACGTTGGGCGCGCCGACGGCCTCAATTCGGGGTTTTCGCCCCAATCCGGCCCCGATGTCCACGAACCGTCCCAAAACGTCATTCGGGACGGTCTCAGCCGCTTCCAGCGCCATTATTTGGGCGCGAAGGGTCGCCGCCAGTGGCTCATCGGCGGCGGCATAGAAGCCGTAGCGCCGGCCGCTCTTGCGGTGGACGCCGAACGGCAGCCGGATGAGCGAGCCGGGGCCGGTCCTCAGCCGGTCCTGCTTCGGAAACAGCTCCATCTCCTCTATCCCGAAGTGGTGCAGCAGCCCTTTGCCGAACTGCCGGAGCTGCCGCCCGGGGAGCGGCTCGGCAAAGAACAGCCACAGATGGCCGCCGCGCCGGCTGTGCTCCAGGTAGGCGGGGCAATCCATGCCGGATAACACCCCGGCCAGGGCTTTCAGCCGCCGCCAACCAGGATCGTCGTCGGCGTCGAGGACGATGAATTGTCCCTGGCTATCGGCGTCGAGGGCGTAGGCGCCCAGCGTCATCTCGCCGCGCAGGTGGGCGATGAGATGGCGGGCCTCCAGCGGTTCGTAAACGGCGACGTAGCGCCCGTCTTCCAGCTGCCGGGCATACAGGTCGCGCCGCCGGATGAAGCGCCCGGCCAACGCTCGGGCCGGTTCGTGCCATTCTCCGGCCGGTAGATTTTCTTTAACGCCCATACCGGCACTATAGCAAATGGTCGTAAGCCTTCCCTCCGGGATTTCCCGGATTCCCCGCTTCACAAGAGCCGCCGCCCGTGGTATGCTGCGGCCACAAAAAAGGGGCCGGAGACGAATCCCCGGCCCCCGGACTTCCCCACCCTACGCCATCTCGTCCCGCAACCGATCCACCACCGCCAACCCGTTGGCACACAACCCGCGCAACGAGGCTACCACCTCGTTGGAATCACCCAACTGCTCGCGCATGACCGGCAGGTCAAACTCGAGCATGGCGATCAGGGTCGTCTCCAGCTCCGACAGCAGACGCCCGGTGTCGCGCGGCTTGGGAGCGAATCTCAAGATTTCCGTCATTTTTCTCTCACCCCCTTTCTTCGCAGACCAGGCTATTAATAGGGTCTGCTCAGCCTCCATCCACCAGCCGGATTCCTTGGCGAATCAAGGAGGAACTGCCGCCGCGCAGCGTGCGGCAGGCAAATCCTTGAATCGTCAAGGTGGCTGATACAATGAGCCGAGCAGGCCCGTTCGCAGGGCCGGAATGACCACCGGCGGTCGGGAGCCGGCGCAGGGCCGTGCCACACGGGTGTGGCACATGAATGACCCACGTGAATGCCCCACATTCGTCGCCGCCCGGAGCGTCCCCAGGGTCTCAGTAGATGGGCCAGGCCGTGGCTTCCGGCTCCACGGCCCACCGGCAGATGGCGCATTCTCAAAGCACGCTCGCCGGTGCTCTCCCCTTGGCTGAAGGGCGGATTCTGACCGGCAAAGGCAACCCCCTCACACGCCACGCGCTCTCAAGATAGGTGCGCCGCAGGCGCTTCCGCTGCCGGAGGCCGGCGACAGAAGGACCCGGAAGATGTCGCCGGCCGCAGGCGCCGGAGGGGGCGACGCAGTCGCACCCGACTACCACCGCGGTAGACCGGCCGGCGGGAAACGTGCCACCCTGAAAGGGTGACGGGCACGTGACCGGCCGCCGGGCGTGGCGCCGCTGCGCCTGGTTGAACGAAGTGAAACCGAGGCGCGAGGGAACCGTTGGGAAGATTCGGTCTCCCCGAAGGGGTGACGGAATCGGACCAACGGCGCAGCGGTGGTAGTCGGGGGTGCACCGACGAACGCAGTATCGTCGGTCGCCCCCCGGCGCCCTGACCCGGTGAGCGGGGGGTCCGGGACGAGGTCGTCCTTTTTTGACGGCTCTACCGGCTAAAAAGGAGGGGCGAGTCCCCGCGGCCTCTCCGAAACGGGGCAGACTCTTCCGGGCCCGGCGTCAGGGTTCGATGCCCGCCACGCCGGGATATCCCCCATCGGCCGGAATGGGGGTAACGATGGGACAGCGCATGGGGGGTACTGGTGGGGATGGAAGTCGTCAGATTCGGAGCCCTTGAACACAAATCGTGCTCGCGAGGCGGCCCTGGATGAACCATGTGAGCGGCGACGGCCGGTCTGAGTTTTCCACAATCCGCAACTGCCTCTTGACCACGACCGCCCTAAAATCTATATTTATTTTGCCTACGGCAAAATCGATTATTTATTTCTCTGAGTTCAAATCAAGAGAGATCAGAGAAACAAACGCTATAGATTCGCAATCGACGCCTCGGAGCTTTTCGCTGCGGGGCGTTGTCGTTTTGGCGACTTCGCTCAGGCGTGTTGCTCCAGCCTGTTCTTTTCTCTCCAGACGACGCCGGCCTCCCGGCCGCTTCGGTTCGGCCTTCTATTCATCCGGCCTGGGTCCTGGTGGTGGCGTTCTCCACGCGTGCCGCGAAGCACGGGTTTATCCGAGGACATCCCCTACTGACCGAGAGGGCTTTCAAATGTGCGCAGCCACAGCTAAGCAGATGGAAATTAGCTTGTCAAGCCCGTCTTTTCGCGTCCGTCCCGTACGGATCGTCGGCCCCGTACGGACGGGACGTACGCGGCGTACGTCAAAGGGGAAAAGGGGAAATGGCATTGGCGGGGTTTGGTTGCGGGGATCAGGCGTTCTTATCCAGGTAGGCGTCCAGCGCCTCGCGGACCATCCGCGACATGCTGGCCTCTTCGCCGCGACGCATGGCCCGGGTCTTGAGTTCCTTGAGGCGCTCTAACTGGTCTTCGTAAATGTCAAACGGATGGCGCCGCCGGATGCGCTTGGCCGGGCGTCCGGGGGGAACGGGGAGTCCGGAGGGTTCGTCCCGGTCGTCCAGGACGCCGCGTACGGGGGGTACGTCGGGAAAGGGGTCGCTCACTGGGGCGGCAGGTAAAGCAACTGGTGTGTCCCGATGGGCGGGAGCGGTGAAAAACGGGCTGTCGGCCAAGCCGGATCGTTTGCTCATCGTCCCACCACTTCTTGGATCACCTGCTTGTACGCCTGCGCGCCGGCGCTGTGGGGAGCGTAGTTGAAGACATGGGTGTGGTTGGAGTGGGCCTCTTCCAGGCTAACATTCTTGGGAATGGAGGTCTGGAAGACGAGGTCGCCGAAGTACTGCCGCAGTTGAGTCTCGACATCACGCGAGACGTTAGTCCGCTCGGCGAAGGTGCACAGCACGCCCAGGATCTTCAGGTCGGGGTTGAGTTGGGTACTGCGGACCATGTCGATCGTCTCCTGCAGTTGCACCAACCCGGCCAGGGCGAAGTAGCCGGTCGAGACAGGGAGAATCAGGCTGTCGCTGGCGGTGAAGGCATTGATCGTCAGCAGTCCCAACGCCGGTGGATTGTCGATGAGGATGTAGTCGTAGCTGCCGCGCACCGGCTCCAGCGCCTTGCGCAGCCGGGCCGAGCGATTGTCGAGGGCCTGGGCCAGCTCCAGATCGACGCCGGAGAGGCGGATGTGGGCCGGGACGAAGTCGAGGTTGGCCACGGCCGTCGGCCGGATGACGCTCGACAGGGCGGCGAACTCGATGAGGACGGTGTGGAGCGATTCCTTGGGGGCTACCTCGCGTTGGGGGTGGATGAAGACGCTGGTGGCGTTGGCCTGCGGGTCGGCGTCGATGAGCAGGGTCTTATAGCCGGCCAGGGCCAGACCGGCGGCCAGGTTGATGGCCGTGGTCGTCTTGGCCACCCCGCCCTTCTGGTTGGCGATCGCGTGCACGGCCATCGGCTACCCTTTCTCCTTCAGGTACTCGGTCAGCACCAGACGGGCCAGCGCGGCGACGGAGATGTGGCGCTCCAGGGCCGCCCGGCGCAGGGCCTGTTTAAGGCTCGCCGGGGCGTGGACTTTGATGACGGTTCTCTTTTCCTGGGCCATGGATGGGACCAATCCGGGCACTACTTGTTAGGTATGTTCATCCAACCATGGCGGCACGAGGTGTGTCAAGGGGCAGTTTACGGAACGGGCCAGCACGAAAAAGCCGGCGGGAATGGCCGGCACAATAGGGTAGGAATATTCAGGGAGAGAGGTTGGCTATTATTGGCGACCGGGGACCGGTTCGCTCAGGCGGGACACCATCTCGGCCACGGCCTGGCCAAACGGCGCGGCACTTTCGGGAAAGATGGTGATGCTGACGCGCTCGCGCTCCTCGCTTTCGCCTTTGAAACGGCTCTCGGTCAGGAGCAGGTAGGGCTTGTTGTCGCGGGTCTGCTTGAGGTCGAAGAAGTAGGTCTTGGACCCGGCTTTGACGATGATGCTGTCATCGTGTTCTGTCATGTCGACCACCTCCTCTCCGACGGGTACTTCAGGTTGCAGCTGTGCTTCCGGGGTTGTCCTGGGGGTTGAATTGATACCGCTTAACCGGGCCACGGCCTCGGCCAGCAGGCCGACCTGCGCCGCCAGCCCCTCGAGCGTGACGGAGGTTTCTCCGGCCGGGGTCTCGGCGGGGGATGGCAGTCGTGCGGGTTGCCGTTCTTTGGTCATAGTCGATTGAGCGTATCCAACCACGGCGGATTGAGCATGTCAAGGGGCAGTTTGGACTGGGGACGATCACGAAAAAGCCGACGGGAATGCTGTCAGAACAGACTGGAGTGTCTTTAGGGGCGACAATCGTATCATTGTGACATCCATTTTTCTACGATCTCAAGCTCTTCGGCGACTTGTCCACACACATACTCGAAGTGATTGGCAAACGTTTCATGCTCTATCAACGCATCCTGCGCCAACTGCTGGGCCTCGCTGCCACCGGCATGTCCCTTGGCCTTTGAGCGCAAGAGCTGCACCGTCCGCAAGCCCATCAGCTTCTGAATGTCCCCTGCTGCAACACTCATACTTAGGAGCTTTTCGAGTAATGTTATCGTCTTGTCCTCCTTGCCATACGGAACTCGCGCTGCATCGAGCCGCGCTCGGATCGCGTTTGTCTCAAAACCCTCGACGACCAGCTTAGCGAGGTCCATGTACGCCTCAGCCCATTCATCGCGACTTGTTGTCACGGGCGTATTCACACGCTCAAGCAACTTCTCGTCCCGAAGTGTCCACCACGCGACCTTGTCGTGATGCCAACGCTGAACAATAGACAGGACCCTCCGTAGCGGCTGTTCGAAGCTCACGAACTTGCCTTGGAAATCATTGATGACAGCCCGTTTGGAAATACCGGTTTTCGGCGGCTCGTTGAAGGAAAGCCAGTGCAACTGTTCTTCGTAAGGGAGGTGACGGAGGTAGCAAATATAAGCGTGTACCTGCCCCGCTTCATTAACATCGATTGCTTCAAGGTGCCATGCCGCCCGGCATGAGACATCGCGTTCGCCCACCGTGTACTTATCGCGATCCGCCTTATACTTTAGCAAAACCTCCGGCCTGAAGAACGCGGGCGATAGCTCAAAAGGCAGCGTATTACCCTCCGTCTGATAATAGTTCGTCGTGGCCACAGGATCGGTGGAAATTTTCGTCACGCGCTCGTTGCGCCAGTCGTAGGCAAGAAACTCGACATGCCGCTTGTTCTTCTTTCCAAACCATTCATCTGTGATACTCATGAAGATGGCTTGTGGCGAGCGGCGAGGACGAATAATCTGAACTCCCCGCGTGTAGGCCGCATGGCCAGACATAACTTTCCGGCGGTAAAAGAAATCTGGCAGTTCGATGATTTCCTGCGTCGGTTCCTCTGACCAACCATTGAACCCGGCGCGGCGCAGCAAAGTAAAATCAAACATTCTTACAAGTGAGGCATTCGACGCCGCAAGGTATACCTCTAGCGGCTCCCACCTGAAGGAAACAAGTGCCATGGTGTTGTTCTTACCCTCGCGGCTGGTCACAGAGACAACGGGCTCAATATCACCATGTTCATCGAAACGACAATAAGCTCGCATTTCGGGACGCCAGTGGATGCCTGCTAGATGGGCGTACTCCTGACGAAGCTCATAATAGATACGGCCCGGGCCGGTCCAGCCTTCGAACGTTCGGCCGAAGATCAATTGCACAGCATCCTTCAGTGTTTTGGTACCGGTTCCGCCCAGATGGCGTTCCACCCACACATCCTCGCGCCCGCCTCCGGTCACGTAACTGGCAATTGACGTGTAGGGGTTGAAGCTCCATTGCATCAGATCTTGTTGGTCAATCGGCGAAAGGTGATCATTCGGAACAGCTACCGTGTGAATGAATGAGTATTCACCCGACGCGTATATGACCAGTTCATCTGCGTGGGCGTTCATGCGTAGGAAGCCAAGATGAGCCTCAGCTTCTATCCACACGGAGAAAAGCTTGGGATCCGCCGGTACTTCGTCGAGCTTTGTGATCGCTTCAATTAGTTTCTTGTGTTCGTAATTGTGCAACCGCTTTCTCCTGTCACATGACCTCTGTGTGCCTGGTGAAAAATTGCGTGCTTTCGCATTATGACATCGAAACAATGAATGAAATTAGTCTGCGATATAGCAAGCTATATACGCTCTCATCAAATATGTTACACCGGTAAGGTACGGTTTACTAACCAAAAAGCGATCGATAACACCTCTCCAAAAGACTCCTCGATCAGGTTCATGAAGGGTACGATAAAGTCGCCCCTCTTTATAGGAAAAATGATCTATAGACTGGTGCTCCCATAACCGGTCAGGGATGAATCTGCATATACAGCGCCTTGGCCTGGTCGAAGTCACGCGCTTCTGGGGGGAGATTAGCCCAATAAGTCTCGGCGTGGCTGATAATCTCATCCAATCGCTGCCACTGCTGCTCGCCGTGGGGGAGAACGGCGGTGTAGCGATACGTCAGGTCGTCGCCATAGAAAGCCAGGTACAACTCCTCCTGCCCGGCCAACTCGGCCAGGACGGCCAGCTGGTCGGGGGCGGCGACGTTGAGGAAGGATTCGAAGCAGAACGGATCGCGGGTATCGTCGTAGACGAGCAGTTCCAGCCGCACCAGGGGCGCGGTGGGCATCTCGATCAGGTCCCAGCGGGCCTCGACCGGCTTATCGACGAAGTTATCGATGTCCTCGTCGGCTGCGTGGCAGACGTGGACGATGCCGCGGCTACTCTCGACGGCCAGGCAACCGTAGCCGGTACGCTCGAAGACCTCGCGAACCGCCGGCGGCAGATCGTTGCGAAAGACCATCTCGCTCAACCAGACGCGTCGCTCTTCGTCCCAGCGCAGGGCCAGGGTCGGCGCCGGCGGCTCTTCCAAAAGCGGTTGGAGGGCCTCCTGCAGGAAGTGGCCGAAAGCCGGGGGAAGGTAGCGCAGGTGTTGCCGGCTATCCGGCTCGATCTGCATCCGGCAGACTAGGCCGCGCGCGCCGGTCGATGTCATGGGCACCAGGTCGCACTCGCCGTAGGCCTCCTCGATGCGCGCCAGCCAGAACGGGTTGGCGGGAAAGGGACGGTCGACCATCAGCAGGCCCACGAGGTCGCCCGGTTCATCGTCCGCCATAACCAGGCCGTAGCCGGAAAAGATATCGTTTGTGCCGGGATGGTACAGGCAGAGGAGTTCGCCTCGGCTGAGGCGCTCGCTCTGCGGCTCGCGTTCCCCCATATAGGAGCAGTATACACCTGCGAATCAAGGGCTGTTTAGCGGACGATGGCCGGAGAAGAGGTTCCCTCCGGGAACCGGGCGCGGACGCGATAAGCACTGGTGCGTTGGGCCTCTTTAAGCAGGATGACGACCAGCTCCTCGTCCGGAGTGTAGCCGGCGACGAGGCGGTCGATAGCGGTGTCTTCGTAGCGGGCGATCTGCTCTTGAGTCAGGTAGGCCGCCGGGTGGCCGCCGTCTTGCGTGTGATAGGTGGTCTCGACGACCACGGCGCCGCGGCCGAGGACTTCGTAGGCGATACTGGCTGCCGAGTGAAATGCCGGCAGGTTGTCGGAGATCCAGGCCAGGTCGGCCCAGCGCTCGCGCTCGGCCCAGTCGGGGATGGGTTGTTCGCGATAGGTGGCTTGCTCCAGAGTCATAGAGAGATTGGGAGCAAGATAGCAGACGAAGAGGAGAGATTCAAGGGGCGATGACCCGTCCTAAATATGATTGACATCAGGTATCCTAGAAAGGGCAAAAAACCAAGGATAAGTCTGATGCAAAAACGAGTAATGAAACGATACAGCGAGGCGTTCAAGCGGCAGGTCGTCAACGAATATGAGGGTGGTCATAGCGTAGCCTCCTTACAAGCGAAGTACGGTGTTACCGGCAATGGGACGATTGAGCGCTGGGTCAAGAAGTATGCCCACGCCGGATTGCGGCACGAGTTGGTCGTCATCCAGCGTGGTGACGAGCGCGAACGGCAGAAAGCGGTTGAAGCACGGGTGCGGGAGCTGGAAACAGCCGTGGCGCAATTGACCCTGGAGAAGATCGTGCTGGAGTCTTCGTTGGCCGAAGCCGAGAAATTGTTGGGGATGGAGGTCAAAAAAAACGGCGCACCGCCATCCTCCAAGCCTGCTTCGAGCACCCGTTGAGATACGACCATGGTCTTCGCAAACAGGACTTTCTGCAACGCTTCGGTATCAGTCGCCAGGCCCACCAGCAACAGGCACGGACGCTGCGGCGCCGTGCGGGCGAGGAGGCTGTGATCCTGGAGATGGTTCACGCGATTCGCACCACCACCCACGAATGGGCACGCGCAAGTTGTTGGCTAAAGCGCGCGACCAGTTGGCCGCCAGGGGGATTGCCCTGGGCCGCGACGCGCTTTTTGACCTGCTTGGCCGCCATGACCTGTTGGTGTCGCCCAAGAAACGCCGGACGAAAACGACGCGCGCCGGGCTTTGGCGCTGTCCCAACCTGCTGCCTGAACTGAGAGTGACCGGCCCGCGCCAACTGTGGGTAGGCGATATCACTTACCTGACACTTGAAGGTGGCTTTGCTTACCTCGCCCTCCTGACCGATGCCTTTTCGCGCTTCATCGTCGGCTTTGACCTCTCTCTTTCCTTGGCCGTTGAGGGCTGTCTGCGCGCCCTCAACCACGCTTTGCCGCAGCCCCCGGGCTCGCTGGCCGGCCTCGTTCACCACAGTGACCATGGCGTGCAATACACGGCCTACGCCTACCGCGACCGCTTGGCCGAGCACCACATCCGCTCTAGCATGGGCGAGGTTGGCAACTGCTATGAAAATGCCTTGGCTGAACGCATGAACGGTATCTTGAAGCTGGAGTATGGCCTGGACGACCCGTTCGTTGACCTGGAACAGATGACGGCGTCGACCTCCCAAGCCATCGCTCTTTACAACTATGACCGGCCGCATTTGGCCTTGGATTATCGTGTTCCAGCGGATGTACATTTTGCTTGATTTTCTTATCAGTGTTCAGTAACTTGACGTCAACCTATTTCAGGACTTGACACGAAAAACTCGGCCGATTTGACATTCCGAGTTACAATTCGGCCATGTCGTCCACGACCAACACCACGCTCATCCGCGTCGATCTGGAGAAACACATGGACCGCCGCTACAGCGTCGCCATCCAGCCCACCCTGCTAGACCCAGTGGCCGTGGTCTGCTTCTGGGGCAGCCGGCGCAGCAGCTACCAGCGCATGCAGGTGCATCCTGCGACCACCCGGGAAGAAGCGGAGCAGGTCGCGGAAAAGATAGTCCGAGGGAAGATCCGGCGGGGGTACTTACCCGAGTAAGCCCGCTTACGCGACAAAACCCCGCGAATTTTGAAAACATCCCAGTAATAGGCGCAGGTTTTTTCCGGCATGTGGCGACAGCACCTCATCGAGGCACACCTGGTATGACATGCCAGAGCCCTCCTCCGGCCCGGGTTCTTTCTTGCTGTTGCCAATAGGTATCCTGCTCCGGACTGCGGTTGTACTGCCTGGCCGCCAGCGCCCCGGTGGGGAAGAATAGTTTCTCAACCGCCTGGTCGTCGTTCCCCGGTATCCCTTTTTTCACCAGGTCTGCGAGTTTGCGATTGAGCCGCTTCCTGCTTCCTCTTGAGCGGCGCTGGTAATCGGCGCGGTAGTTGTTGGGCAGGTGCCAGGCAATGTATTCGCGGCCCGCCCTACCCTGCCGGCCTTCGGTATCGATGAAATGAAATGCGGCCCGGCCTTGACGCCAGGCCCGTTCCTGGGCATTCTCGGCCGTGTGGCGTTCGCCGATGGCGATGTTGCTCGTGCGCTCGACGCGGGCTACGCGGTCGTACTCCAGTTGGGTGCGGCCGGGGATGCCGGAGAGCGATTCGAGCGTGTCGCGGCTGATGGGTTTGGAATCCCGGCCGCCGTGAAAAGTGGCGTAGAAAGCCGCTCTAACGGCCTGAATTCCGCCCAGAAGCGCGCTAATGGGCAGTTCGACGGGAAAGCCCTGCAAACGGCCGGAATCGATCCTGTAGGCGATTCTGTGAGCCCCGTAGAGCCACAGCCGGTTTTGCTCGTCGCGGTGCCAGAATAGGCCCTCCCCCTGAGCCAGAAGCTGCCGTAGCCGACGCCAGCCGCAGATGCGGCGAGGGGAGTCTTTCTCGGTCAGATGATGGCGTATATTTTCCACATCCAGCCAGCCACGGCCGTCGCGGTCGATGGCCCGCAGCAAGAGCCAGACCCGGCCGGGCGCTTCCAGGTGCTGCTTGAGCATGGCCAGCAAGATGGTGGGGTGAACAACGACAGTTTGCGCAGCGCAATATGCCGCGCTTGGGGACCCAGCCTGCTGGATAAGAATTGGTTCGGGGTCGAGCGGGAAGTCAGCCGACGCGTCTGGCACACAACCGGGAAAGGTTGGGCTACGGCTGGCAGCCGCACGGCGGCGCTGGAGGTCCTTCTGGGCGTTGAGCAAGGGCCAGTTAGGCGCGCCGGTAGCCTCTTCAGCGGTCTCCCAAGGTGTGAGAGCTGAAGCATTTACTTCGATGCCTCGCTCTGCTCTCAGTTGTAGGAGCCGCGCCTGCGCCTGCCGCAGGACTTCGGACGGCTCCGGAGAGTTAACCCCAGCGTCCGGCTGCATGGTTTCCACAGCCTGAACGAAACCTATCGTTGAGGTGCGTGGCTAGAACACCTGGTTCATTGACAGATTTTCCAGGCTTGTGTACACTCCTATCGACAAATTTATTTGCCGCATAGGAGGCCCAAGGGCCCCCTCCCCACTCAAGGGGCTCTTTAGCAGAAGGTGCGCCAACACCGACTGCCGGCGAGTGATGCGGTTTTACCTCTGTAAGCAAAGGCTAGGTGCGCCAACACTTAGCCTTTTTTGCTATCTAGGGGAGGAATGATTTCCTTCCGCGGATAGCTTTCACCCGGCTCGAGAAAGCAAAAACCCCACATTCCCCGGTCACACTCGTGTGCGATCCTGGGCTGTGGGGCGATTTTTTGAGGGGAATCCGGGCCGGCGCTTTAACTGCGCCTTACATTATCTTGACTAAATTCGGGATTAGTCCCATAATTTAGTTTAACGCGGAAAAAATTCCGCCGCCCAGAGCCCCTTGTGACTGCGCCCGCACAGCAACAGGTCACGGGGGTTTTCTTTTTCTCTAACTCAAGTGCCTCACATTATAGTCAAGCTGCCGCCATGTGTCGAACAAATGATCCGTTACGTTTGCCAGTGAGCGTAACGCGCTACGACTCTTTCTGCCGCGCCCGGTAAGCCGCCTGCTTGCATGCCTCCGAACAGTAACGGCGGCGACGATGCCGGCCGGGATAAATAACCCGTTTGCAAGACGGGTTGGCGCAGCGGATCGTGCGGTCACCGGGTGGTTCACCACGATGAGGATCACGCCGGCGCGTCAGGCTAAAAAATCGCTGCCCCGATGGTTTTCTGAAGCCGGCAACGGTTTGGCCTCGGCCGGCGGCAACGCCGGTTCCAAAGCGGGCCGGTTGCCCTCGAGGGATAGCCCGGCTACCAGCTGGGCTAACATGCCATCAGCCAATCGATCAGACAACTCACCGCCAATGGCCGCGCGACGGGTTGACAGCTTCTTGAGCGCTTCGTCGAAGACCATATCCATCTCGCTCTGCAAGACCATTTTACGGCGCGCGTCGGGCTGGAGCATGTGAAAAATCAACACCCCGCCGACATTGACGACCGTCCAGATGGCGATGCCCCAAATGGCATACTCGCCCAGATTCTCCGGCGGAGCGACCATTGTCTGGCCACCCAGCAGGATCTCGGCCAGGACCATCAAGCCTACGCCAAGGAAGTCGAATAGTGAAAGGATGAGCGCCAGCGCCCGCTGGCCACTGCCCTGGGCATAGTCCAAGAAGACCTTGAGCCAGGCCAGCATTCCGATGTCGAAGATGACCAGGGCGAAGAGTGGGACCAGCCAGTGAGTTTGGGGCAGGACTGTAGCGACGAAACTGTAGGTCAGCGACGCTGTCCATAGAATCAGGACTGTCGCCACACCATAAAACAAGCCTTTGGCTATCGTTTTGTGCATTTCTTACCTCCACTGGAGCCCTCTTTGCGAAGACCCCGATGCGATGAAGTGTCTTGAGAAGTCGATCTGAATGGTAATCGCAAACTATTCACATGTCAACACTATTTACACTGTTATCTTTACCCTACAATCGGCGGCCATGGAACTTGTGGGCGTCACCGTGGCCGCAGGTGAACTCAATCTCACACCAAATCGAGTGCGACAATTGATCAAGTTGGGTCGTCTCCCGGCGCAAAGAATCGGCCGTGAATACGCCATCACCCGCGAAGACCTGGAGGCGTTCAAGCGCATCGACCGGCCGGTCGGACGTCCGCCCAAAGAACACGACACGGTAGACTGTAATGAGTAATAAGCTATCAGGGATAGCTGAACGAGGTTCTCGGAAATGGGTCCAGCATCTCGTCAATGAGTCCAGCGAGCAGTTGGATCGCGCGATTGCCGGCAGCCTGACAATCCCGCTCAAACAACCGATTGAGTGGCTCTCGCCGCTGCAGGTTACCGGCTATGCCGAATACCGCGACACCGCCTTCCTGGAATGTCTGGGGTTGAGCCAGCATGCCGCAGCCTTGAGGGAATTCTGGCCACTGAGTGGCCCACGCTGGGATGCGCTCGGCCGGGCCGGCCATGCCTACTTCCTTGTAGAAGCGAAGGCTAACATTCCCGAACTCATCTCGGACTGTCAGGCAACCGCAACTCACTCACAAGAGATGATCGCTGCGGCAATGCTTCGCACGCAGCGATGGCTGGGGGCCCGTCCCCGTATTGATTGGCTGACCGGCTTCTACCAGTACGCCAATCGACTGGCCCACCTGTATTTCATGCGCGAGATCGCGAAGGAGGATGCCTATATGGTATTCCTCTACATTCTTAATGATCCGACTCACATTTCCACCAGTAGAGTTGAATGGCAGGGCGCCCTGGAGTTACAGAAACTCCTACTTGGGCTCGGTGGCCAGCCGTACCGCAATTATGTGATCAGCGTGTTTCTTGATGCGGCCGGCATTAGATCTGTGTCGAATAATGATAGCCACCCGGTTAACCAGCCATTTCGATCCACAAACGCTAAAGTAGCAGTCACGGAGGAACGCTAGCTTTGACTCGAATCATCGCCGTCGCCATGCAAAAAGGCGGCACCGGTAAAACGACCTGTTCCGTCAATGTGGCCGCCGGGCTGGCCCGCGGCGTCGCGCCCGATGTGTTAGGACCGCAGCGCGTGCTGCTGGTCGATGTCGATCCGCAGGCCAACGCCACGGCCGTGTTCCTCTCGCCGCAATTCACGCTCGGCCCGGCCGAGGGCGTGGCCACGACCTACGAAGTGCTGGTCAACCAGACCCCGGCCAGAGAGTCGATCAAGGCCATCGCGCTGCCAGCCAACGAGCGCGCCGGTTATCCCGCGGCGACGCTCGACATCCTGCCGTCCCACATCCGGCTGGCCCGGGCAGAGCTCGACTTGCTGGGCGTGATCCGCCGCGAGGACCGGCTGGCCAGCGCGCTGAAACGCGTTGCCAAGGACTATGACTTCATCATCATCGACTGCCCGCCGTCGCTGGGCATCCTGACCCTCAATGCCCTGATCGCCGCCGGTGAGATCCTCATTCCGGTCGAGCCGGGCTACTTCCCGCTGATCGGTATCGGGCTACTGCAGCGCACGATCAACGACGTGGCCCAAATCAACGACCTGGAACTGCTGGGAGTCATCCCGACGCTGCAGGATCGGACGGTCGAGTCACGCGAGACGATGGAGGGGCTGCGGCAGATGTTCGGCGACAAGGTATTCTCGGCCATCCCGTCCCGCGTGGCCATCCGCAACGCCCACGCCGCCCAGATGGACATTTTTTCGTTCGCCACCGATGCCGCCACCCGGGACGCGGCCGAGGCCTTTGCCGGGGTGGTGAAGGAGGTCGCTCGTGGCTAAGAAAGGCTCATTATCCGGCACAGTCAGCACCGTCACCGACTTCATGAGTCCGGAGGCCCAGGCTCAGGTGCGCGAGAAGTTAGGCATCCTGTCGCCCCTGCCGCTGGCGTCGATCCTGCCCGACCCGCGCCAGCCGCGACAGCTACTGCCAGGCGACCTGGCCGCCCAGGTGCAGAGCGGCGCGCTGACGCCGGCCAAGGCGATGGCCGAGTGGCAGAAACACGCCCGGGCCAACGAGGCCGATCCGGCGCTGAAGCGCGACCTCGACGAGCTGGGACGGCTGGCCGACAGCATCGCCCAGCACGGGCTGATCAACCCAATCTCGGTGCGCCGCGTGCCGGGCAACACCCCGGTGCCGGAGGGTGTGAATTACCTCATCGTCACCGGCGAGCGGCGCTACTGGGCCCACGTGCTGCTGGCCCTGGCTGAACGGAAGATTCAGGAGGGGTTGGAGACACGCAGCCCGGACACGATCAAGGCCACCATCGCCCCTGAAGGCGTCAG
>JACDJC010000608.1_pt1 | contig 40347 bp, 34 predicted proteins | sample 7454191 | NCBI WGS metagenome assembly JACDJC01 (sample SAMN14253291, study PRJNA609438) | sludge metagenome | isolation source: sludge after 25d culture with pyrite and EDTA | collected 2018-12-20
GGCACGCTCACGGTGGGTCAGCACCTGCTACTGGATCCGGGCGCGCACACGCGCATCCGCATCGACGCCGGCGGCGCCGCGGATCAGCTGTGGTCCCAGGGCACGGCGCGCCTGGGCGGTGAACTGTGGGTCGACGCCCCCCAGGGCGACTGGACGCCGCAGACGCGCTGGACCATCGTCCAGGCCGATCAGGGGCTGGACCTGGACCCAGGCGGCACGACCGGCGACGGGAGCTTCACCCGGGTGCACGGCACGCTGCGCTACCTGGACCCCGTCGTCTTCTACGAACCCACCCAGGCCATTCTGGGCCTGCAGTACAACGCACGCGGCCTGAACACGGCCGACGCCGGCTGGCGCGCGGCGCTGTTCGACGACAGCCGCTTTCTGCGCGATGCCGCGCTGGCGCATACTGCCAGCGGCCGCCCCTGGCTGCAGAGCTGGGCGGCCAACACCACGCGCCCCGCCAGCCAGGGTCTGCCGGGCGACGATCGCGACACGAGCGGCGTGCAGCTGGGCATCAGCCGGGCCCTGGCCCCGGGCTGGCACGGGGCCCTGTTTGCGGGCTATCAGGCCAGCAGGCTGGACGGCGATCACGTGAAGGACCAGGCCTTTCACATCGGCCTGGCCGCCAGCCGCCTGCAGGGGCGCTGGCGCCTGGCCGCCGGGGCGGCGCACGCCTGGCACCGCGCCGACGTGCGCCGCCAGGCCGACCCTATGGAAGCCTCCCTGGACAGCCGTGCGCGCGCTGGCCTGAGCCAGCTGTGGCTGGCGGCCGAGCCTGCCGAGCCCTACGCCCTGGGCGCCTGGGAACTGGCGCCGCACGCCCACGTGGCGTGGCTGCGCCTGCACCGCAACAGCGTTCAGGAAGCGGGCGGCCTGGCGGCCGTGGACCTGGCGGCGCAAACGGACACCCGCTGGTGGACGCAGCCCGGCATCCGTGTGCAGCGCCGCTGGCCCACCGTGCACGGCGACGCCATCCTGGCCATAGATCTGGGCCTGCGCAGCCTGTGGGGCGGGCAGACCCTGCACAGCCCGCAGACCTACCAGGGCGATCCCGCGCAGACCTTTGACACCAGCGGCCAGCCGATGGCGCGCCACGCCCTGCGGCTGGATGTGGGCGTGCAGGCGCCCATCGCCCGCCGAGTGCGCCTGGGCCTGGCCTACACGGGCCAGCACGGCAGCGGCCAGCACCAGCATGGGGCGTGGCTGAAACTCTCCCTGGCATTGGATGGCGCCGTGAACTAACAGTTCGTTGCAGCTAACGCGCAGCTAACGGTAGTATCATTCGTAACAGCCCGGTCACGCATTGCGCGGTCGGGCTGGACGCCACGTTCCGGGCAGGCGAGCCATCAGGCTACGCCCGGGGCGAATGCCCGACAGGAAGGGGTCAAAAAGCCACAGAAGACCCTACCGCCAGGTCAAATTCTGGTTTGGTGGGTTCTTTTGTGAACTAAGATGCTGCGCTGCAGCATTTCTATTTGTTCGCAGTTCACCCCCCTTTTTTTACTCCTCACTTGCGCTTGCTGACCGTGTCACAGCACGGCGGTAGCGTGTTCAGGCAGCAATTCCCATGAAAAATTTCGCACTGATTGGCGCAGCGGGCTATGTTGCGCCGCGGCATATGAAAGCCATCAAGGACACCGGCAACCGGCTGGTGGCCGCCCTGGACCCGAGCGACTCGGTGGGGATCATCGACAGCCACTTTCCCGAGGCGGAATTTTTCACCGAGTTCGAACGGTTCGACCGCCACATCGACAAGATGCGCCGCTCGGCCGAGTCGGACAACATCGACTACGTGTCGATCTGCTCGCCCAACTACCTGCACGATTCGCACATGCGCTTTGCGCTGCGCTCACAGGCGGACGCCATCTGCGAAAAGCCCCTGGTGCTGAACCCCTGGAACATCGATGGCCTGCAGGAAATCGAACGCGACACCGGCCGCCGTGTGCACACCATCCTGCAACTGCGCCTGCACCCGGCCATCGTGGCGCTGCGCGAACAGGTGCAGACACGGCGCAGTGACACCAAGCACGAGGTCGACCTGACCTACATCACCTCGCGCGGGCACTGGTATCTGCAATCCTGGAAGGGCGACACGAAGAAGTCCGGCGGCATCGCCACCAATATCGGTGTGCATTTCTTCGACATGCTGCATCACCTGTTTGGCGAACTGCAAGACAGCAAGGTCCACGCCAACACCGAAACCCATGCCGCCGGCACCCTGGAATATGAGCACGCACGCGTGCGCTGGTTCCTGTCGGTGGACTACGCCTACGTGCCCGAGGCGCAGAAGGCCACCGGCCAGCGCACCTATCGCTCCATTACGGTGGATGGCCAGGAAATCGAATTTTCCGGCGGCTTCACCGACCTGCACACGCGCAGCTACCAGGAAATCCTGGCCGGGCGCGGCTTTGGCCTGGAAGAAAACCGCGTGGCGATCGAGACCGTGTCCGCCATCCGGTCAGCGACCCCGGCACCACTGAAGGGGGATTACCATCCCTTCCTGAAGGGCGCGCACCTGAAACAAGTGGTCGCCTGAGCCATGTGCCGCCAGCAGCGCACCGTGTCCGGAACTGGGCAGTCTGACAGGTCCGATACCCCATGAGCCACTACGCCCACGAAACCGCCATCATCGACCCCGGCGCGCAGATCGGGGAAGGTTCCCGCATCTGGCACTTCGCGCACGTGTGCGCCGGCGCCCGCATCGGTGCGGGCGTCTCCCTGGGCCAGAACGTCTTTGTGGCCAACCGCGTCGTAATTGGCGACCACTGCAAGATCCAGAACAACGTGTCTGTGTACGACAACATTACGCTGGAAGAGGGCGTGTTCTGCGGCCCCAGCATGGTGTTCACCAACGTCATCAACCCGCGCGCCCTGGTGGAACGCAAAAATGAATACCTGGCCACCGTGGTGCGGCGCGGCGCCACCCTGGGCGCGAACTGCACGATCGTGTGCGGCGTGACCATCGGTGAATTTGCCTTTATTGGCGCCGGTGCTGTGGTGAACCACGACGTACCCGCCTACGCCCTGATGGTGGGTGTGCCTGCTCGCCAGATTGGCTGGATGAGCGAATACGGCGAACAGCTGGATCTGCCCCTGACGGGGGAAGGCGAAGCGCTGTGCGAGTCGACCGGCGAGCACTATCTGCTGAGCCGGGGGCGCGTGCGCAAACTGCAGGAATCAGAATATGGACTTCATTGACCTGAAAACCCAGCAGGCGCGCCTGAAAAGCCGCATCGACGCCGGCATCGCGCGCGTGCTGGCCCACGGCCAGTACATCCTGGGCCCCGAAGTGGCCGAACTGGAAGAACAGCTGGCCGCCTACGTGGGCGCGCGCTACTGCATCAGCTGCGCCAACGGCACCGACGCGCTGCAGATCGCGCAGATGGCGCTGGGCATTGGCCCGGGTGACGAAGTCATCACGCCGGGCTTCACCTACATTGCCACGGCCGAGACCGTAGCCCTGCTGGGTGCCAAGCCCGTGTATGTGGACATCGACCCGCGCACCTACAACCTGGACCCCACGCTGCTGGACGCCGCCATCACGCCACGCACCCGGGCGATCATTCCCGTGTCGCTGTACGGCCAGTGCGCCGACATGGATGCCATCGATGCCGTCGCCAAACGCCACGGCATCCCTGTGATCGAGGACGCGGCGCAAAGCTTTGGCGCCACCTACAAGGGGCGCAAGAGCGGCAACCTGAGCACGATTGCCTGCACCAGCTTTTTCCCCAGCAAGCCGCTAGGCTGCTATGGCGACGGCGGGGCGATCTTCACCAATGACGAGGAACTGGCCACGACCCTGCGCCAGATCGCCCGCCACGGGCAGGATCGCCGCTATCACCACATCCGCGTGGGCGTGAACAGCCGCCTGGATACCCTGCAGGCCGCGATTCTGCTGGCGAAGCTGGAGATCTTCGACGAGGAGCTGGCCGCCCGGCAGACCGTGGCGCAGACCTATACCGGACTGTTCAACGAGGCGGGCGTGACCACCACCCCGTTCGTCGAAGATCACAACGTCAGCGCCTGGGCGCAGTACACCATCCAGGTGAACGATCGCGCCCAGTTGCAGGCCGCGCTGAAGGCTGCCGGCATTCCGACGGCTGTGCATTACCCCATACCGCTGAACCGCCAACCGGCTGTCGCGGACCCGGATGCAGTGCTGCCCGTGGGCGATGCCGTGGCGGAACGGGTGATGAGTTTGCCGATGCATGGGTATCTGGACCCTGATGCACAGTATTGTGTGACTGAAGCCTTACAAAACCAATGTAGTTTGTAGCTGTAGCGCTGTCGATGTGCAGTTCTTGCAATCGTGTTTAAGAAAATAGGCCTACATGGTGGGTACGCCAGAAACATTGCAACACTGATGACTGGTACAGCACTAGCGCAAGCCATACCTATCGCTATTAGCCCTATACTCACCCGCTTATATAGTCCTGAAGAATTCGGCGTTTTTGCTCTTTACATGGCTGTTGCGTCGATCGCGTCCATATTTGTAACGGGTCGGTATGAATTGGCTATCCTTCTTCCTAAAGATGACAGTGATGCCATCCAGATTGTCGCTCTTGCCGCTGGGTTAAGTTGCGGCTTAAGCTTTGTCCTGCTCGTGGCGGTTGTCGTACTTAACCAAAAAATTACACATTGGCTTGGCGCTTCGGGCCTATCAATGTGGCTATATTGGGTGCCTGCTTCCACATTGCTGATGGGCTTATACCAAAGTCTTAATTACTGGAACAACCGTAAGAGTTACTACAGGCGGTTGGCAATCAGTCGAGTCGTGCAGAGCGGAAGTGCGTCAATCGGGCAGCTATCAGGAGGCTATGCTGCAGCAGGTGCCGTAGGCTTAGTGGGTGGTCAGATCTTTGGCCAGTTCCTTTCCACTGCCACGCTTGCACGGCTAATGTGGAATGAAGACCGCCAGCAGATAAAAAATATCAAAAGAAATTTGATAGCTACAGCCGCAAAAGTATACTCCAATTTTCCGAAATATCTAGTTGCAGCACATGGTTTCAATACGGCGTCCTCTCAGATGCCGATCATGATGATCACCGCATTATTTAGTACCACCATTACCGGATTTTATACTTTGACCCAACGAGTCCTGGGTGCGCCTATGTCTCTGGTTGCTGGCGCCATTGGTGATGTATTTCGCCAGGAAGCCAGTTATGCGTACGTCCATACTGGTAATTGTAAAAGTATATATAGAAGCACGTTCAGGAGATTGTTGTCGATCTCCTTTCTTCCGTTTTTGGTGTTTTTCTTTCTTGCCCCGAATCTATTTAGCTTTGTATTTGGTGCGAAATGGGCTGTGGCTGGAGAGTATGCACAGATTCTTACGCCGATGTTTTTTCTCCGATTTATCACTAGTCCAATTAGTCAAGTAGCAGTTATTGCTCAGAAGCAGAAGATTGATCTTATATGGCAACTAACACTCCTGGTCCTTGTGGTGACGGTTTTCGTAGTTAGCGGGTCAAGGGGAGATATCAAGGTCACATTGATCTGGTTTAGCGCCGTGTATTCTGTGATGTACATAATTGCTGGCATGATTAATTATTATCTTGCTTGCGGTTTACGAAACATTGAGGCGCAGTAAATGAGACAATTCTTAAAAAAAATAATCCCTAACGCTGTCGTACAAAAAATTAGAAATTACATTTATTTTACTGGGTACGGTGTTTTCCGGCCACGAGTATTCTGCGTCATTCGGGATGGCAAGCGGCTTTTCCTGAGTAATATGATAGATATTACTCACTGGTCGAAACTGGATATTGGTGACAATGTATTCATTTGGCATTTTACCATTTTAGATACTTTTAATGGTATCAAAATTGGTAATGATTGCCAGATAGGCACTAGAGTTGGAATATTCACGCATAGCAGTCACAACTCAATTAGAATTTATAATAGCAAATACCATGATGTTCATTTCGATTCACATCATGGTAGAAAAAGGGGATCTGTGGAGATAGGTGATTGCACGTTCGTTGGTGCCAATTCAATAATTATGCCAGGCACGAAGATTGGTAGAGGTTGTATCGTTGGCGCCTTCTCATACGTTACAGGCGAATTTGATGATTTTGCGATTATTGCCGGAAACCCAGCGAAGAAGATTGGCGATGTTCGCCCAAATGACCTGAAATTATTGCGGAAGAACCCCGAGCTTATCGAAAATTATCTGAAGGCCTTTCATTCTGGCACCCTTGAAGAACTGATGGGCCAGTATTATCGTTGAATACCCTTTATTTGGAATACTTCGTTTGGTGCGACAGGACAGCATTTCCTTAATGAACAAGCAACGGTATATAAATTTGTGCATGCAGGAGGCCACTATTCCCGTTTTCAGTCAACCATGGTGGCTGGATGCCACAGCGGGTGAAGCTGGATGGGACGTCGTACTGGTCGAGCAGCAAGGCAAAGTCACTGCAGCGCTTCCTTATGTGTTGCAAAGACGCTTTGGACACACTGTCTTAGGTCAACCACTATTGACGCAGAAGCTGGGTCCTTGGATTGGGACCAGCACAACGAAATATGCGTCTAGGCTCGCACATGAAAAGGACGTATTACAGGCTCTTTTCGACGAGCTACCTGATTTTTCGTACTATCGTCAGAATTGGCATTACGCATGTACCAACTGGCTGCCGCTCTATTGGAAAGGGTTTTCACAGACTACGCGCTATACTTATCGTATTGAGAATTTAACCGATATGGATAGTATATGGGCTAGGTTTCGGGGAAACATACGCAGTGACATCCGTAAAGCGCAGAATAAGGAAAAGCTGACAATATATACTGACCGTTCCGTTGAGGATTTCTTGTGCTTGAACAAGAAGGTGTTTTCTCGTCAAGGCATGACAAAACCTTATTCTGATGATTTTGTACGGCGGATCGATCGTGCGGCAGCAGGAAACAATGCACGCCGCATCTTCATTGCCGAGGACGAGCAGGGTCGTCAGCATGCCGGTGTCTACCTCATATGGGATGCTCAGTCGGCGTACTACCTCATGGGTGGCGGCGACCCAGAACTGCGCAACAGCGGCGCGACCAGCCTTTGTATGTGGGAGGCAATCCAATTTGCCGCCAACGTGACGCAAAGTTTTGATTTTGAGGGTTCAATGCTGGAGCCTGTTGAGCGCTTCTTCCGCGCCTTCGGTGCTATCCAGACTCCTTATTTTTCTGTGTCGAAGGTGAATTCTGGACTTCTCAAAACAGCATTCTTCCTGCGGGACCTTAAGATGGGGTTCAAGTCTTGAGCCGTCTAATCAACCTTACGGCACTCACGTGGCTCGAACTGATTCTGTATGAGCGCTTTGGGCTGTCATTCGAACTATTTTTCGGAGATTCATACGGCTTATGTGTTAGGCTAAACGGCCAAGGTGCAGCGATTGAATTTCAAAACGGACTTGTTGGCGCCGACTGGGTTAGTTCCGAGATTTCGTGCGTTCATTGGGACGCCGCGAGCGAAGGCTACACCCCCATCCTGGGCAAACCCCTGCCAGCCCCCGGCGCGGCATCCTTACCTTCCCCCCTGATCGAACAGGCGCCCACCGGCTATACCATCCACTACGACATCCTAGGCCTGACCTACTGGATGCTAACCCGGCAGGAGGAAGTCGGCCGCACTGATCTGGACCAGCACGGGCGCTTTCCTGCCAGTGCGTCGCATGCGTTCAAGCACGGGTATCTGGAGCGCCCGGTGGTGGATGAGTGGCTGGACATTCTGGGGCAAGTCATCCAGCGCACCTGGCCTAGCGTTCAACTGAGGCAGCATCAGTTCAGCATCAAGGTCTCGCACGATGTGGACGCGCCGTCACGTTATGGCTTTTGCGCGTGGCACAAGCTGCCGCGCGGCATGGCTGCCGAGGTGTTGAAGCATCGTGATGTAAGAGGGTTCTTAGCGCCGTGGGTGCGCATGCGCACGCGGCAGCGTCTGCACCCGCTGGACGGCCTGAACACCTTTGACTGGCTGATGGACGTTTCCGAACAGCATGGGTTGCAGAGTGCGTTCTATTTCATCTGTGATCGTCGCGGAACTCCCTATGACAGCGATTACGACCTGGGGCACCCTGCGATTCGTGACTTGATGCGCCGGATCCACGCACGGGGCCATGAGATTGGCTTGCATCCGAGTTATGCCACCTTTCTGGAGCCGGACCAGATCGCGCACGAGGCTAACCGTCTGCGCCGTGCCTGCGCAGAGGAGGGGATCGAGCAAGATGGCTACGGTGGGCGCATGCATTATCTGCAATGGCGCCAACCAGTGACCCTGCGCGCGTGGGATGCAGCCGGCATGCGCTACGACAGCACGATGAGCTACGCCGACCACGCCGGCTTTCGCTGCGGCACGTGCTTCGAGTATCCAGCGTTCGACCCGGTGGCTCAGCAGCCATTGAAGCTGCGCATCCGACCGCTGGTTGTCATGGAGGGCAGCGTGATCGGCGCGAACTACATGAACCTGGGGGTGTCCGCTGCGGCGCTAGACAAGATGCTGGAGTTGAAGAAGACCTGCAAGGCTGTCGGTGGATGCTTCACTTTGCTGTGGCATAACTCCAGCCTGCGCAGTCGTGCGGAGAAGGATCTGTATCAGGCTACGGTGCGTGGTGAGTCGTAGAAATGAACGAATTCCGAACGTGGCACGAGCGTCCGACATAAACCAGAGATTCCAGCAGGCACGATATTGCAGTTTCTGGTTGAACTTGTCCTGAGCGACCGCCAGCAGGGGGTGACGAAGCCGCGTTTTGCGATGGTAACGGTGCCGTTCGCGCTTGCTGTTATCTTGGGGTCGGTTGGATGCGGGCTGCGAAGCAGCTGCCCATGGACGTCGAGTCGGAATCGGTCCGGGATTTGAACACGGATGTCCTACATGAACCTTGCTTTATTGAAAAGAACTGCCGGAAATGGCTCACGCTGAAAGCGCCCATATAGCAGCGACGTATCAATCAATGGTTGATATTTCCAGGGATGGATTCCGTTTCTTGGCGTCACTCAACGGCGGGACGCTGCTTGCGGCGATTCTTTTGGCCGCTGGGGACCATGCAGTCCATGACTTGACTGCGCTGCATTCCGGAGTCACTGCGTTCGTTGTTTCGATGGCGCTCACTGCTATATGCTTCGTGGGGTCCTGGCTTGCGCAGTACGTTTTACATAATGAAAACTACGGGCGATTCAAAGCGGGCCTGCACATGTGGCCTGTTTTACTTACCGCGATTGCCTACATTACAGCGGTCGTCTCGTTTGTCTGCGGGATCTATTTCTCATCACAGGGGCTGTTGCCAGCGTAGATGCGGAACAAGCTTCAGGACTACCGGCGGCCCAGCATGCAGTGGAGGACTGGGATGGTTTGCCGCACGATCTGGAGAGCCCGAGGTTGTGAGAACGCAGGCGGGATGGGCGCATCGGCATGCCCGACCGCTACCGGGTCGGCTTTGGCCTGGGCCGCAAGGGCGCGTGGCGGCCGGCTACCGATGGGCAGCGCCCGCTGTTGTGACGCCCCCAGGCGCAGGATATACTCTGACGGGAGCAGGAGGACACGAGGCCTATGAACAGGTTGCCATTGAGGTTGGAGCGTGAACCGCTCCTGGATGCCGTCTTCGAGGTGCGCCTGGATGATGCCGTGTCATTGGCTGACATTCTGCCAGGGGTTTTGTTTGGCAAGATTGATCCGAAGCCCAGCATTCGGCGGTTGCCGGCAGCAGAGATTCCGCAGCCGCTTCGGATGCGTGATCCCTCGTTGATGTTTACGCCTACTCAACGTCTCGAATGCAACGATTGCACCATTTCGATCGGAGATCGTAGCATCATCATCGGCAGCCCGCGCCCGTATCCAAAATGGCCGGTGTTCAAGCAAACAATCCTGAGAGTTGTAGCGGAGATTGCCAAGGCCAACGTCGTGGGCGCGGTAGAGCGATATTCGATAAAGTACGTAAATCTGATCGAAGCCCCCAGCCTTGAGGCACAGATTTCCAAGGTCGACCTGAACCTGCGGATTGGCAATCTGCAGGTGACAGCAGACCACATAGAGTTGAAGGTGCATCACATCGAGGACGAAACCACGCATATCATGACGGTTATCACAGGGGCCGATGCGCATGTCCCCGATGGCCGGGACTTGCATGGTGTCATTGTGGATGTGGACTCGATCAGGGGCGTTGCGTCTGAGCGGTTCATGCAATTTGCAGATCATCTGGAATCAGAACTCGAGACACTGCGGCAGGCCAATAAGGCGCGCTTCTTTGCCTGCCTGACACAAGAAACAATTCAGGAGATGGGGGCGGTCTATGAATGAAGCAAATTTTCAGTATTCTATGGAAGGAACTGCGACCAACGTCGGCCTGTTGATGAATGACTCGGTACCTCAGGCTGTTTGGCCAGTATTGGAGCGTCCCTCGTACACTGTATCTGGCACCAGTTCAAGCTTCAGCGCATTTGATTCTGTCCTTGCGCGTGCCGATATGCGTGGACGCGACGACTTTACATCAGCCATCGCGGCCGTTTATGCGACGCTGCTATCCAGACAGGAACCGCTTGGCGCGGATTTCGAGACGGTTTGGGATTCCAACACGGATGAGCTCTATCAGCCCTGATATTCCGCATGATTCTTAACGTAGAAGCTCTGCGCTGTCAGATTCCCTACTACTTGGCAGCTCAAGACCAACGCGTCCTGGTAAAGGAATTGAACGCGATCACACAAGGGCAATCGGTTAATTATTTTCTTGACTCGTCTCGGGATCAATTCAAGACGCTGATGCTGCAAGGGGATGGCTGGCACGGACTGCAGCTGTTTATATTTGAGATCGGGAAACGGCGTTCTGTTCAAGGCCTTGTTCTTTCCAATTCGTGCGATATCGATCCGGCCAATCCAAGAGATATGCCTGCACGGATCATTTTCAGCCCGCTGGTGAAGCTGGCAACGTACGAAGAGCTCCTGCTTCGCGCTGGCATCGATTCCAAAAGAGTGGAAGCGAAGCTGGCTTCCGTCCGGGCACAGCAGACTACCAACATGTTTTTTCTGCCGGCAGGCGGTCCGCTGACTGAAGATCATGTGATTCGTCTGGATGATCTCCACTCGATGCCAATCGCAGCACACCAACGTGCCGCAGATCGGGCCAAGAGATTCACCCTGAGCAACACAGGCTTCTACATGCTCGTCTTGAAGTTGTCGATTCATTTCTGCCGTTTGCAGGAGAGGGTGAACCGCCTTTGTGCGGCGGGTGGTGGTGTGACGCCGGATAGGCGCGCAACTGGTGCCTGATCGCAATCTGGAACCCCTTGGCTTGTCTGCAGCTTTGCTGCCCCAGGGTATCCGGCCGAAGCTTGGCATCTCTGAGTGGTTGGTCGAAGTATCGCAATAGATGTCCCTATCCACAACCTTCCGTAGCCTTTTCACCCCCCACGCCCCCAAGGGCGCCTGGCGGCCTGATATCGATGGGCTGCGCGCGCTGGCAGTGCTGGCGGTGATTGCCTACCACTACGCACCGAGCCGCCTGCCAGGCGGGTTCGTCGGTGTCGACATCTTCTTCGTGATCAGCGGCTACCTGATCACGGGCATCCTGGCCAAGGCATTCGAGCAGAAGTCCTTTGGCCCAGTGCTGCTGGATTTCTACGAGCGGCGCATCCGGCGCATCTTTCCGGCACTGATCCTGGTTCTGGCTGTATCGCTTGTGGTGGGTTGGCTGGTGCTGTTCGCCTTCGAATATGATGCGCTGGGCAAGCACACCGCCGCCGGTGCCGGGTTCGTGCAGAACATCGTCCTGTGGCGCGAGACGGGCTACTTCGATGTCGACGCCATTCAAAAGCCCTTGCTGCATTTGTGGAGCTTGGCGGTCGAGGAGCAGTTCTACATCTTCTGGCCGCTGGTGTTGTGGGTCATCGTGCGGCGCCACTGGCCGGTGATCGGGACCATCACGGTGATTATCGTGTCTTCTTTCGCGCTGAATGTATGGAGCGTCGAAAGCGGGCATGCCAGCGCGGCCTTCTACCTGCCTGTGACGCGTGCCTGGGAACTGATGGCTGGGGCGTGGCTTGCGATCGGGCATCGCCAGGGCCTGGGTTGGTTGTCGCGCGGGGCGGCGCTGCAGTCCTGGCTGGGCTTGACGCTGATCTTGTTGGGATTTGTGTTGATCCGCCCCGATCGCGGTTTTCCCGGTTTCTGGGCGCTGCTGCCGGTGCTGGGTACGGCGCTGATCATCAATGGTGGGACGTCGTCCTTTTTGAACCGGCGCGTCTTCAGCCTGCGCCCGGCGGTGTGGGTGGGGCTCATCAGCTACCCGCTGTATCTTTGGCACTGGGTGCTGCTGTCCCTGAGCGTCGTGATTTTGGGCGATGCCGATCCCGTCGAGACAAAGGTGCGCAAGCTGCAGTGTCTGGCGGCGTCCTTCGCGCTTGCGTGGCTTACGTGGCGTTATTTCGAGCAGCCCGTGCGCCGGCAGACAGGCGGCAAGACGGCCCTGGCGCTGGGCCTGACAGTGGCCGTGCTGGGCGTGGGCGGCATCGGGGTCACCCTGAACAGCGGCCTGCAGGATCGCCCGGCCAGCTTTGTGTCGGCCCGATCCGCCCCCTATCTTGAATCCATCTTGGCGCGCGATTCGCGCCAGCGCTCGTGCCACACGCTGGAGGACCAGTCCGCCTGGCCCGATCGCTGGTTCTGCGAGCTGGGCGACCCCAGCGCCAAAACCTGGGTGGCTGCATACGGGGACAGCCATGCCGCGCGCATGCTGCCCGCACTGGACAAATTCGGCAAAGAGGCAAGTGTACGCGTTGTGTTCGCCAGCCAGTCGAGCTGCCTGCCGCTGTTGGGTCTTGTCGTCGACGCGCCGACCAATGGGCCGGCCTGCCATGTGCTGGCCGGCAAGATGGCCGAGCTGGCCAGCCGCCAGCACGCGGCGGCGGTGGTCTTCATTGAATCTTGGCAGGGCTACATCATGCGCCCGGATCGCCTGCGGCTCGACCCCGCGACCGTTACAGTGGGGGGGGGGGGGGGGCCAAGCGTAACGGACGTCCTGGCACACGGCCTGGAAACTACGCTGTCCTATTATGAGTCCCATCAAATTCCCGTCATTCTGCTGCAGGACAATCCCCATCAGACGGGGCTCGTGCCCATCTACCGCGTGCGCTTTGGTGACGAGTCATTGGCGCAACGCGTCAACGAGTCGGCCGTCACCGTCGCGCAGAACCGTCGCGAGCAGGCTGCCGTGAACCGCGTGCTGACGGTTGTTGCGGATGGCCATCCGACGGCCAGGGTCGTGAATATCGATACCACCTTGTGCGGGGTGACAGTATGCCCCTGGCTCGATGAGGGCGCGTTTCTGTATTCGGACGACCACCACCTGACGAATGCAGGGGCCATGCGGGTGTATCCCGTACTGGCCCAGGCGATGGATGCTGTATTGGCGGGAAATGAGCGGCGGCTGGCGGCTACCGCAGCTGTGGCCGCGGCGGTGGGTGTCCAGACGGCCTTGCAGTGACACCACTTTGCATCGAACGCTTCCCTTTCAACATCGAATGCTTCCCTTTCAAAGAAGGCAGTGGCCGCCAGCCTCAGCCTGCCTGTGATTCATTAAAGACCGAATGAAAATATTGACCGTTTTAGGCGCCCGCCCCCAATTCATCAAGGCGAGCGTCGTGTCCCATGCCATTGCCCAGACCCCAGGCCTGAGCGAAGTAGTCGTGCATACCGGCCAGCACTTCGATGCCAATATGTCGGACGTGTTCTTTGCCGAACTGGGCATGGACAAACCCGACTATTTTCTGGACATCCATGGCGGCACACACGGTGCCATGACCGGCCAGATGCTGGCGGCTGTGGAACGCGTGCTGATGGCCGAGCGGCCGGACGTGGTGCTCGTCTATGGCGACACCAATTCCACCCTGGCTGGTGCCCTGGCTGCGGCGAAGCTGCACATCCCCGTTGCCCACGTCGAGGCGGGCCTGCGCAGCTTCAACATGGCTATGCCCGAGGAGATCAACCGCATTCTGACCGATCGCATCTCGCGCTGGCTCTTTACACCGACAGATACCGCCACCCAGAACCTGAAGCATGAAGGTTTCGCGGCGGATCAGATCATTCAGGTGGGCGACGTGATGTATGACGTGGCACTGCATCATGGTGCGCGGGTCCGTCCGGACACCGGCCTACTGGCGAAACTCGGATTGCGCGAAAAAGGTTACGTGCTGGCAACTGTGCATCGTGCTGAGAACACAGATCACCCGGAACGTCTGGCGGCAATTGTGGGCGGGCTCGAGGCGGTAACCGCGACGCTACCCGTCGTATGGCCGCTGCATCCGCGTACCCGCACAGTCCTCACGCGGGCAGGGCGGCTGGAATCGCTGGCAAAGCGCGTTTGTGTCATCGATCCGGTTGGTTACCTGGATATGGTCCAGCTGGAGAAGTACGCGGCGGTAATTGCAACGGATTCGGGTGGGGTGCAAAAGGAAGCGTTCTTCCATCAAGTTCCGTGCGTGACATTGCGCAATGAGACCGAGTGGGTGGAGTTAGTGGAAGCGGGGTGGAACTGTGTAACCTCGCCGAAAGATCTAGCGCACGTTGCGCACATGATTGAGCAAATAGTGGGAAGTACTGGAGTGAAGGTCCAGCCATACGGAATTGGACAAACGGGGGAGAAAATAGTTCACATATTAGTGGGAGAAAAATCTCCAAACATGGCCGCTAAGGTGGGGCTTTGATTCTAATGAATCTGTGCTAAGTCATGTCGAATAACACACAGACGTAAAATTTTTTATGCCAATTGTGACGGAACGACGGCGTGGAAAAATAAATATTTTGTTGATATGACATTAACGCCTACACACGACAATATTCATCTGCATAGTTCTCCAGATAGGCAGCGCACAAATAACTCGTTACTCCTGACGCTGGCGATGTTTTGGCCGGCCGCCGCAGGCGCAGTGGCGTTTTTTATGCTTGAAAGCCGAATTGCTCGATTTGTTTTGGGCGGCGTGATGGTTTTGATCGGCTATCGTATTACCCTCAGTGACGAGCGCCTCGACGCATATCGACTCGGGGAATATGTTAGGGAATTGGCGGCACTAAGATACTCTGATTTCTTATTATGGGTAAACCAGTATTGTTTTCACTCAGAAAGGTGCATCGATCCGGTGCAGCCTTTTTATACATTCTTGCTGACCCGCTTTAGTAGCGAACCTGCTGTAACTTTCGCCGGTTATGCTTTGTTGTTCGCGATACTCAGTATTGCATTTATCGGTGCTCTTCATCGCGACTGGAAACGAGACACGCTGTTATTTGGTTATTTTTTCCTTTTTTTAATAATAGCAAAGAACCCCATTTACGACATAGGCGGTTTCAGATTCAATACTGCTAGCTGGGCATTCCTGCTGGGAATTTATCTGGTTTATTACCGCGGTCGTGTTTTCGGTTTTGCTTTCATATTTCTGGCCGTCTGTTTTCATTATGCTATGGCCCCCATTGCGATTTTAGCTGTGCTGCTAAGGTTCATTCGCGTCTCCCTGCGTTTCGCGCTTGTGTTGGGTCTAGCGTCGTTTGCGATTTCTTCTTCTGCTCAGTGGCTTTCCCCTGTGTTAAGTATCGATTACCAGCTAGGCGCCTTAACGAGAGGTGCGCGATATATAAGCGAAGGTGCCCTGGAAGCGCGCGCTCAAGCATTGCAACAAGCATACTCATCTAACCTCTTTTTCTCAGTTTTTTCAACTACTGGTATTAAATTTGCGCTTGGTGTTTGGATGGGCTATCTTTTATTTGTGAAGAAACTTTCTGGCCTTGGAAGACGTGAGGCAAGATTTATCATCTTCGCGCTACTGTTTTTCGCTATTTCAAATGTTTTCTCAGATATCCCTTCATTTTCCCGGTACAATGTGATATCCGTTCAGCTATTATTTGCTAGCTTTGTGTTGACGTCGAACCTGTATAGCAACCGAGAACGGATCGGTATTCTTGTTCTCTTTATTCCGGTCACGCTGTTTTCAATGCTTATAACGGTGCGCATTGGGCTCGGTCTGGTGGATCTGTATAGCCTATTGCCGTCTCCTTTTTTGCTGATCCAGCGTCACACATTATTTTGACCGCTCGTATTACCGCCATAAAGAAAGATAGAAGCTCAAGACAGGATAATAGGCAATGTGCGGACTAACCGGGGTAGTGCGCTCCAAAAGAATCCAGGAAGTTGGGTCTTTAGAAGCAGCCACACTTTCGCTCCGCCATCGGGGCCCGGATGCGCAGGGCATCTGGTGGTCGAGTTGCGGCCGGGTTGGCTTTGGGCATCGCCGATTGTCGATCATTGACTTGTCGAGCGGTGGGGCCCAGCCGATGGTGGCTCAAGGTAGCGGATGCTCGGTCACTTTCAATGGCGAGATCTATAATTACCGATCACTGCGTGACCAACTTGCGGCCAAAGGCTATGCATTTCAGTCGCATAGCGATACCGAAGTTCTGTTAGCAGCTTATCACCGTTGGGGCGAGGATTGTGTCGACCATCTCGAGGGTATGTTCGCTTTTGCGATTTTCGATCCAGGCAACCAAAAGGTGTTCCTGGCACGGGACCGCGCGGGCGAGAAGCCGCTTTTCTACCATCACGAGCCAGATCTGCTTGTTTTCGGGTCCGAACTGAAGGCGCTCTTCGAATTTCGTGAGGTGCAACGTAGGATAGACCCCACCGCACTGCACTGTTTCCTTTCATTCGGGTTTGTTCCGGGTGATCAATGTATTGTTCGCGGCGTAAAAAAACTGCCGCCTGCACATTGCTTGACGCTACGCCTTTCAAGCATGCAAGTGTCGGTTCGCCGATACTGGTGTCTACCCCAGGGGCCGGCGATCGACCGGGCGGTCGACCCTCATGAGCTGCTGGACGAATTGCAAGCCACCCTGAGCAGCGCTGTGAAGCGGCAATTAGTGGCTGATGTCCCGATCGGAGTTCTACTGAGCGGTGGCGTTGATTCCAGCCTCGTGACTGCCCTTACCGCAGCCAACTCGGCCAAGGTGCGGACCTTCACGGTCAGCTTTGGCCAATCCAAAGAGCATGATGAAGCCCGATATGCAGAGATCGTCGCTCGGCATTTCGGAACAGAGCATCATGTGTTGCAAGGTGCTGAAGACAGCGCGGATTGCCTTCCGCTCCTCACTGGTTTCATGGACGAGCCGATGATCGACTCATCGATTATCCCGACCTTTCTAGTCAGCCGCCTTGTTCGTCAGCATTGCACAGTCGTTCTTGGCGGTGATGGCGCAGACGAGTTGTTCGGCGGCTATCGCTCTTACGACCGCCTAGCTTGGGCGTATGGAAAACTCCAGCGAATTCCTCACCTGGTTCGAAAAGTAGCGTCTGGCCTCGGACCTTTGCTGCCGATGGGGTTTCCGGCCCGAAGTTGGATTTCGGGTCTCGGAGCTGATTTGGACAACTCGTTGATACAACTGGCAGTGTTCTTCAACGCACGCGAGCGGTGCAAGTTGTTGGGCGGCGAAACCAGGCATGCTGAAATACCTGAAAGATTTTGGCTCGCGGACATGCCATCCGGTCGCAGTATCGTCGATCGTGCGACGCGTCGTGACTTTTCCTGGTACATGCCTGAAGACATCCTAGTGAAGGTCGATCGTGCCAGTATGGCAAATTCCTTAGAAATGCGAGCACCCTTCCTAGATCGACATGTAATTGAGTTTGCGTTCTCAAAGGTGCCTATGTCGTTCAAGGCGATTCCTGGTGCAAGGAAAATACTCCTGAAAACGCTTGCCTCGCGACTCCTCCCGGAAGCACTTAACCTCCAGCGAAAGCAAGGGTTCTCGATCCCATTGGCGCGGTGGATCAAGGATCCGAAATACCGCGATGTTTTCGAGGCAAGTCTATTTCGCCCAAATGCAGTCTTCGAAAAGACGTATGTTAGCGAACTTTTCAAGAATACGCTGAGGACTGGACGCAACGCAGAGCGGCTGTTCGGGCTTTTTATACTCGAGGACTGGGCCACGCGATATGGTATTTCACTTTGATCCGTTTCTACAGGAAATGTTGGATTGCGAAATATAAGTATTTGGCTTGTTGCGTTTTATTTCCCGCCGATCAACATCATTGGCGCTGAACGTCCCAAGAAGTTCCTGCGGCACTTCTCGATGAAAGGCTTCGATGCGACAATCTTTTCTGTAAAGGTTCCCGGACAGAAAACTGTGAACGAATTCGAAGGATTTACTTGCCGTAGAAGTACTGTGACCTTCGAAAATTATCATTTTTCGCCTCCTGAGCGTCCAAAAGGAAGATTTTCGCAGCTGCGACAATTCATTCCTCGGGCTATCACAGCATTGTTGAATGATTCTGGTTGGACTTGGATGTCATCCTTGCACCGAGATTTGGAACAAGCTTGGTCAGAGGGCAGTCGGCCAGATATCATCTTGGCCACCGGGCGCCCGTTTTTAACATTTCTGACTGTGTGCCGCTTTGCAAGAAGACATAGAATTCCCTGTGTGCTAGATTATCGGGACGCTTGGTGGCGCAATCCCCACTCTAACTACGACACATGGCTCCGACGCAGCCTGCTTCGCTTACTCGAGGGCCGAGTGAACCAGCAGGCAAGTGCGATCTTGACTGTCTCGAATCTGACCGCTGCGGCCCTGAATTCAGATAAGAAGCCTGTCGTCATCTACAACCTTCCAGATCAAGGATATATCGACGAACTTGGAGCATATGTCGCTCACGTAGGGCAACTTTCTTCAGACCGTCTCATTGTATCCTTCACCGGTACTTTGTATCCCGGAAGAGATCTCGACCCGATCTGTGCGGCCGTCGCACGGCTCGACCCCGAACTTCGGATTCGTCTCGAGATTCATTATTGCGGAAATTCGACCGTGCGGGCTGAGGCCTCTTGCCAACGGTACGGCATCAAGGATTGTTTAATCTCACATGGTAGCCTGTCTAAGGAGGATGCGGTGCGATTGGTCGCCGCGAGCGATATTGCGCTTTCGGTCATTTGTAGCGACAGGGATACACACAACGACGCCTTGCGCGGCGTGATTACAACGAAAATTTTTGATTATCTGATTCTCGGTAAGGACGTCCTGAACATTGTTCCCGAAGACTTTGAATTCAATCTTCTTGCAAGTGACGTCGGCCTAGTCGGTTTGAAGAATTATCAACCCGGAGACATCGACGGAATTGCGAGATTCCTGCGCGAGAAACTTGAGATAAAACTGTCTCCTGGTAACCATGCGACGGGCAACGGTGTTGGGACGCTGAGTGTCGCTTGGACTAGGCAAATGGAAAAGCTCGATGCGCTTCTGATGGATCTTGTGAGATAAAATGCGTAATTCCGCACAAGAAACCGTCACAGTTATATATGTAGTGGGCACCCTCCGTACCGGCGGGCCGACGCTGCAGTTGCTTTATCTGATCACCAATCTCGATCGGACGCGGTTCAAACCGATTGTGCTCGTTACTTCAGCATCGGGAGCCGCGACGGAAATTGAAAGAAGACTTGCGCAGATTGGTGTCGAGGTGATCAGGATTGAGGCCGGTAAGATCGTGTCGATGATCAAGGCGCCGCATCTCCTTGTTCGGATCGCGCGCCGGGAAGCAGTAATCGTACTCCATCCATATGGATTCCGAAGTGACATTATTAGTTGGTTGTCGCGCATTCGGCCTCGGCTTGGAAATGTTCGGAACCATACCAGACAAAACTGCCGACAGTCATATGGGACGGTTCGCGGGTCATTAGTTGCTACTATTTACCTGATTCTCATGCGTACGGCGGATAGTGTTGTTTCCTGCAGCGCCTCAGTCAAAACGGATCTTGAAAAAACAGGTCAAGACTCTATTGTAATTCGTAATGCCATTGATCCACTAATTTATCGTTCAATGCTGGCATCGGAGAGGGCGAGCGGACCCGCGACAAAACCCATTCCGCGATATATTACTGTCGCAAGCAGTATTCCAGGGAAAAATGTAGAATTCCTAATAAGAGAGTTTGCGCAAGCCCCTGCGGGAAGGCGAAAGCTCATAGTAATAGGAAAAGCAAAGGCTGAGACCGTCACTGTCTATGAAAGCAACGCAAATGTTGAGTTTCGCGGATATGTTGCGAAACCGGCAGATGCGATTCTGGATGCCGATTATTTTATATCGGCGTCCGAGCATGAAGGTATGCCAAATGCCGTTCTTGAGGCACTAGCCCTGGGACGACCTGTGGTTTTGTCGAAGATTCCGTCGCATCTTGAAATTCTGACCTCTACAGATAGGGATATTGGGACGACATTTAACTGGGACAGCTCTTCACTTGAGGCTGCCCTAAACCGAATCGAGACAAAAGATTACGCAGCTCTTTGTGAAAATTGCTTAGATACTAGCAAACTTCAGTTTGACGTTTCAGCCATGGTTGCAGCATATCAAAAAGTCTATTATGATTTAGTGCAAAAATCAGAAATAGGTGATGATAAGAATATGAAAGGCATCGCTCACCTCTCATCTGTTGATAGAGATCAGTAATAAAAACAATAATCGGAACTTTATATAGATATGTCTGCTCATAATATTATCGCAAGGTTTCCCTATATAGAAGTCCTGTACCGTCATATATATTGGCGTATTCCCTTCGTTTCGTCTCTTGCAGGAAAACTAGCTAGCAGAATCAGGGCTTCCCAATCTGACGACGATCACGCTATTGTGTCAACGCCGACTCTAGAAGAGTTCCACAAAGGAGTTTTAAAACTCGGGTTGAAAAAGGGCGATACTGTCATCGTTCATGCGGGAATCCATCGATTCGTGCAGGCAGGCCATACACCGGACGAAATCATCTTGCAATTAAGAGAGACTGTCGGGCCCAGTGGGACAATCGTCGTGCCCGCTATGCCATTGCTTCGAGATGAACCGGTTGCGGCAAAACGCTTTGATGACAGATTGTTTGCAAAGCCGTTCCGGTATCATAAGGGCAAGGAGCACATTTGGACTGGTAAGCTTCCTCGCGCACTGGTTAAATGCGAGGGTTCGCATCTCAGTAAAATTCCTTTAAATAGTGCCGCCGCGATAGGAGCTCAAGCTGAATATATTATAGAAAGTCAACCTATAGAACCGGGAATGACTCCGTGTGGGCCGACGAGTTTGTGGGCGCGTTGCTTTGAATTGGATGCCAAAATCCTGATGATTGACGTTAACATCGCACATAGCCTGACAATGATCCATGTGGTTGAGGATCTCTTTGAGGATGAGTGGCCAATTCAGGATTGGTATCGTAATCGCGAGTTCATAATAGTCGATGGAAGTTCGACACAACGGATCAAAATGCGCGAGAGGAAGCCAAAATGGGCATTATTCTATTGTGAAAATCGCTTAAACAGAGACCTTCTTGACTATAAGATATTTTTGCAGAATAAAACAGCATCGGGAATTAATCTGGCAATAGCGAACTCGTCTGATCTGGTGGATTTCTTGAGAAATAAACGACCGCATACTTATCCTTATTTCGTCCCGACAATGGTTGGAAGACGCCGAGGATGAGAATCATTTCGAAGTTAGTTGGCTACAAGCCTTTAGCAATTACCCAGAAAGAAATTATTCTCTCAAAACGCAGTAAACTTTATGCTAGCGACCATAATCTTAAGGGCTTACGTTTAATCTGCAAGCTACCTATGAGGTGGAAGAATAGAATTTTCTCTTATTTCAGGATCACAGAGAGGATCTTCCGTCTTTCAGTTAGCACAATGGTCATGGCTTCAGAGGATCTAGGCTTCCTAAATATTGGATCTGATATATGGAGTGTTAATCTTAAGACCGGGGATTTTATTCTAGATTTCCAAATTCCGAAGGCACGAAAGGCACTCGCTCTATCTTGCATCCCCGATCCGAGAGGTCAGGGGCTTGCGATTGTATTTGGGGAATATTTTGCGAACAAACATGGGCCTATGATTGGCAGTGGGCAGCCCTATGACAACCCAGGTTTTGTAAATATATGGATCAAAAATCTTTCGAGATTTCAAGAAAGTGGTGGTTTACATGCGTCGAACTGGTGTGTGTTAGATCGGTTCGAAGACTATTTAGTCGATCATGTACATGCCGTGGTTGCTAGTGAAACTAGCGAGGCGACATATGCTCTTGTAGGTGACGCAGGGGCAAAAGTGGGTCTCTGGAAATGGGACCCAGAAGTTAGTCGATTTAAGCCTTATTTTGTCGGACAACAGATTTTTCGCACGACCTGGGCTGTAGTGTCAGCCGAAGAATTTTTGTATGCAACCGATACGAATCTGGAGCAAAATTATCTTATATCCGTTACGGAGGATGGCAAGTCCATCAAAAAGATTGGAGAGCTGGAGGGCTCTTCTATTTATGCCGCAAGAATGAATGCAGGAATTCTTTTCTCTACGACAGTCGAGCCTGGCAGACCTTCTGGATCTGTTTTTAGAGATCTCTTTGAAAGAGCTCTAGGGCCAGGGATTCTGTCAAACGCATCGAAAGTTTATTTCTATTGTCTCAAGGAGCGTTCACTCAATCTGATTTTATCCGCAAAGAAGGACTGGTTACCTGCGCGACTGGCACAGTTTGGTTCTTTCATGATGCCTTCAGGGATGGACAATTTGAATGGCCGGATATTAGTTTATGGGAATGCGGTGAGGGGATACGATGATGTCTGCTTGTTGATCGACAATAGCCGTAGTTAGTTAGTTAGTTTGACATCATGGTCGCTCATAAGGCGAAGGCGGCCCGTCTCCTGTATCGTGGGTTGCGCGCTCTTGCGGGAGAGCCGAGCCACATGCGGCGGGGCGAGCCAGCCGCAAACCGTATGGAGACGAGCCATGGGTAACGATATCAGATTCTTTGGCGGACTGGATGTGCATACGGACAGTACTGCGATTGCCGTGTGTGAGCCGGGACGCGAACCAAGCCGCCTTATCGGCTCCGTCGGGCCTGACCTGCAGCAGGTGCTCAAAGTGCTGCACCGGTATGGCGATGCCTCACAGGTCAGCGTCGTCTATGAGGCAGGCCCGACGGGCTACGGACTGCAACAGGCGTTGAGCGACCGGGGTTATCGCTGCGAGATCATTGCTCCGTTGTTGATCTCGGGGCGTTGGCTGATCTTCGCAGGTGGCACTGGCGCGTCCAGATCTAGGAGGTTTCTAGCGCGCTGTGCGCGACGCTTTGTCAGCGTGGTCTTGTGTAGCCCCGTCTGCAACTGTATGTGATCCGGAGCGGTCGAGATAAATGCTGCGGCGGGCTTGTTCATCGAAGATATTCTGTTGAATTTGATGTCTGCTAATTTATTCCAAATCGCGATATAAGTATGCTAAGTAATCAAACGCTACACTAAAGTCATCAGGACGCTGAAAGAGTAGGACGCCTATCGCCACCATAGGATTAGCTGCCTGACCTGTGCAGGCCTCGCTGAGTCATTACACAAAAGCAATAGAAGACATATCTGGGAAATTAAAATATCTTGTCTATGAAGTTCCGAAACAACACATTAAGAATCAGTTGCTGTAGAATAGGGAAGTCGCATGAAGATTATGATACTCGGCGCAACCGGGATGTTGGGACATACGTTGGCGCGGGTTCTCGCACGTGCACCGGAGCCGTTTAACCTATTGCTTGTCAGTCGCTCTTTCGACTTGCGACCGCTATTCCCAGAGTTGGCCTCTGCAGCGTCCGTCATTGGGGTCAATGTCGAAAGCACGGATGCGTTGATTAACCTCTTTGCCACTCACCGCCCAGAAGTAGTGATCAACTGCATTGGCCTCGTAAAGCAGAGGTCGGACGCAGAGGATCCGCTTGCCGCCCTGCCGATTAACGCAATGCTGCCACATCGCCTCGAGCGTCTGTGCGAGGCCGCGTCGGCGCGGCTGATCCATATCAGCACCGACTGCGTTTTCCGAGGGACTCGCGGACTGTATCGCGAGTCGGACATCTCAGATGCCACTGATGTCTATGGCAAGTCGAAATACATGGGTGAGGTCACAGGCCGGAACGCCATCACATTACGAACTTCCATCATCGGGCACGAGCTTCAAGGTCGATCGCAGGGCTTGATTGAATGGTTTCTTCGGCAATCGGGCAAAGCGAGGGGCTTCACGCGAGCAGTGTTTTCTGGATTGCCAACGGTTGAACTGGCGTCGGTCATTCGCGACCAGGTTCTGCCGCGTGTTGATCTCAGCGGTCTGTATCATGTTGCGTCGGCGCCGATCACCAAACACGATTTGTTGCAATTGGTGGCACGCAACTACCAGCATGAGATCGTCATTGAGCCAGATGACACAGTGGTGCTGGACAGGTCGCTTGATGCGGCCTGCTTTAACAAGGCAACTGGCTATCAGGCTACGGACTGGCCTGAATTAGTATCGCGCATGCAACAGTTTCATTAACGATGTTTAGAGACCATGTACAGAGACAAGATCTTGCTTATTACCGGTGGCACCGGCTCCTTCGGTTCTGCGGTACTCCAAAAGGTTCTCGACTTGGATTTCAGAGAAATCCGTATTTTCAGTAGAGATGAAAAGAAGCAGGAGGATATGCGCATTCGGCTCAACAACGATCGGGTGAAGTTCCATATCGGTGACGTCCGCGACCGGCAAAGCGTCCGCGAGGTGATGGACGGCGTCGATTTCGTGTTTCACGCGGCTGCACTCAAGCAGGTTCCCTCGTGCGAATTCTATCCTATGGAAGCCGTTCGAACGAATGTGTTGGGAGCGGAGAACGTGATGCAAGCCGCGCGCGAATGCCGCGTTGGGCGCGTTGTTGTCCTCAGTACGGATAAGGCCGTCTATCCGATCAATGCCATGGGAATGTCCAAGGCGTTGATGGAGAAGCTGATGATCGCAAAAGCCCGCAAATTCGGCGATCAACACACCGTGTTCTGTGCAACACGCTACGGAAATGTCATGGCGTCGCGGGGTTCAGTCATCCCGCTTTTCGTCGATCAGATTCGAAGCGGCAAGCCGATCACCATCACTGATGCCGATATGACTCGCTTCTTGATGTCTCTTGGCGAGTCGGTAGATCTGGTTTTGCATGCCTTTCAGAGTGCTGAACCTGGCGATATTCTCATTCAGAAATCACCTGCCTGCACTGTGGGGGTGCTTGCCAAGGCGTTGATCGACTTATTCGACATAGATGTTGAAACGCGGATCATTGGCACGCGTCACGGCGAGAAGATGTATGAGACCCTTCTTTCACGAGAAGAGGTTGCCAAGGCGGAGGAGACCGATCGGTACTTCCGGGTGCCCATGGATGTGCGTGACCTGAATTATGCGAAATATTTCACCGAGGGTGAACGGGCCGTGTCCGAGGCGCAAGACTATAACTCGCATAACACTCGTCGTCTGAATGTTGATGAGGTGAAAGAAGTCTTACTCGGCCTTCCATTTATCCAAGAGGCGCTCGATGCTTAAGGTGATGACGATCGTCGGCACCAGACCGGAAATCATTCGTCTTTCGCGAACGATCCCGAAGCTCGACCGGCTGTGCCGGCATGTTCTGGTCCATACGGGTCAGAACTTTGATTATGAGCTCAATGAAGTCTTCTTTTCCGAGCTTGAAATCCGCCAGCCGGATTACTTCCTGTGTGCCGGCGGGGGGACGTTGGGAGAAACTCTGGGACGGATCCTTTCGCAAAGCGAATGGGTCATTGCAAAGGAAAGACCGGATGCTGTCCTGATCCTTGGAGACACCAATTCCGCCATTTCGGCTCTTATGGCGCGGCGAATGAAAGTCCCGATTTACCACATGGAGGCCGGCAACCGATCATTCGATCGAAATGTGCCTGAAGAGAGCAATCGAAAGGTTGTCGATCATATTTCGGATTTCAATCTGGTCTACACGGAACATGCGCGTCGCCACCTGATTGCAGAAGGGTATCCACAGCGGCGCATTTACCTGAGCGGTTCACCCATGCGCGAGGTCCTTGAACACTTCCGTCCCTCGATCGAGGCGTCGAAGGTCCTGGTAGCACTTGGCCTCGAGCGTGAACGCTATTTCATTGTCTCGTTGCATCGCGAGGAAAACGTCGATAACAGTATCCGCCTGACAGGCCTTTTGAAGGCCTTAACTGCACTTGCAGAGCATTTCGACATGCCGGTAGTGGTGTCTACTCATCCCAGAACCCGCAAGCGGCTAGAGGCTTTGAAGGCGGTTTCGCATGATGCGCAGATCCGATTCCTCAAACCGTTTGGCTTCTTCGATTACAACCATTTGCAAAAGCATTCACTTTGCGCTATTTCGGACAGCGGTACGATTGCCGAAGAATCGGCGATCCTGGGCTTTCGGGCGGTAACGCCTCGCGACGCCATCGAGCGTCCTGAGGCGTTGGACACAGGATGTATTAGGCTGTCCGGTCTAACTGCCGAAACGATGGTTCCAGCGGTCGAAGGCGCGATCGCGATCTCCAACGAACGAGCGCCCGGGGATCGATCCCATGTGCCGGCGGACTATCTTCCGACGAATACTTCTGACAGGGTTGTTAGCTTGATCTTGAGCACTGCTCGCGTTTCCAACCAATGGGATGGCATTCGCGTGAATGATCTGTCCTGATCGATGAGCCAACGCGAAATGATCCAACGCGGGACAATCCGAGCATGGCGAAACGAATTATTCTTTTGATGCAGTTTTACGACCCCGAGCCGATCTACAAGGGGCAACGCTTTGCGGAAAAGCTGAAGGACCTGGGCTACACCGTCGAGGTCGTTACGGGATTCCCGAACTACCCTGGGGGCAAGGTCTATGACGGTTACAGGATCAGGCCCCTGAAAAGGGCGCGCGTGAACGGGATCGATGTAACGCGCCTCGCGCTTTACCCCAGCCACGATAGCAGCCGCATTGGACGCATCGTGAATTATCTCAGCTTTGCGTTCAGCGCCTTCCTCTACCTTCTGTTCTTCGCGCGACGAGCAGATCTGATTTACGTCTATCACCCGCCCTTGACCGTCGGACTGGCCGCTGCTACGGCGCAACTATTTCGCCGGACACCGATCGTGCTTGATATCCATGATCTCTGGCCTGACACGTTGCCCGCAACCGGCATGCTGACCAATTCGCGTCTGTTGCGGCATATCGGGCGGGCGTGCAACTGGCTCTATAGGCGCTCCACGCGCATCATCGTTCAGTCTGACGGGTTCAAGCAACTGCTTTGCGAGCGGGGCGTACCCGGGGACAAACTAGTCACCGTCATCGGTTGGTCTGACGAGAGAGCAATTCTACAGCCAGCGAATGTCGAGCCCGTTGGATTTCCTTCAGACCGTAGCCTTCGTGTGCTCTTTGCCGGAAACATGGGGCGCGCGCAGGCTCTCGACAGCGTGATTGAGGCTGCATCTCTGCTCGCAGAGACTGGGCATGCGCAAGACATAAGGTTTCTCTTTCTCGGCTCTGGTTTAGCACTGGACGAGCTGAAGGCGCAGGCGGCCGGCTTGAGCAATGTCGCCTTTCTTGGCCGCGTCCCACCCAGCGAAGTCGGCGCTTATTTCTCCGCAGCGGACTGCCTGCTGGTCCACTTGCGCGACGATCCGCTGTTCGCGATCACCATTCCTTCCAAGACACAGGCCTATCTGCTGGCGGGCAAGCCCATTCTGATGGCAGTGAACGGCGAAGCGAGCCGCCTCATCGAAACCGCCAAGGCCGGCGTTACAGCCTGTCCGCAAGATCCGTCCTCGATAGCCGAGGCTTGCCTTGAACTAGCTCGTATGCCGACTGCAGAGCGTGATGCGCTGGGAGCTGCCGGACGCGCCTATTACAAGCGGGAATTGTCCATGGACGCAGGTCTGGCGAAGTTTGACGCAGTTTTTAAGGCTTCGTTTCGCAAATGAAGGTTTGAGCGTTCCGGTGCTCCGGTGGTACATGGCGAAGAAAGGCGTCGTGGCGCCATATCCACGGGCCTTGGCCGTCTGTACCAAGGTCTTGACGGCTTCGACATAGCCCGTATGCCGGTGAGCGGTGCGGAATTTTTCAAGGACGACTGAGTGCTGAAAACATCTAGACAAGGCTTTGCTTTATCCTCAAAGAGGTTATTGGATTTGGTCGGATCGATTTCGGGTTTGGTGTGTTTGTTTCCAGTAATTCTCGTGCTCGCCAGCCTGATTCGCCGCAATCTCGGCACCCCCATCTTCTTTCGCCAGATCCGCCCTGGCCTGCGCGCTCGCCCCTTTCGCATGATCAAGTTCCGTACGATGCGCGATGCCTGTAACAGCACAGGTCGGCGATTGCCGGACGAGGATCGGCTGACGCCCTTTGGGCGATGGCTGCGCGCAACCAGCCTCGACGAACTGCCCGAGCTCTGGAACGTCCTCAAGGGCGACATGAGCCTGGTCGGACCGCGCCCATTGCTGATGGAATACCTGCCGCTCTATACGCCCGAACAGGCTCGCCGTCATGAGGTTCGCCCCGGCATCACCGGCTGGGCACAGATCAACGGGCGCAACGCCATCAGCTGGGAAGAAAAGTTTGCCCTGGATGTGTGGTATGTCGATCATCAGTCCTTCTGGCTGGATCTGAAAATCCTGTGGCTGACAGTCTGGCGCGTTCTACGTCGCGACGGCATCAGTGCGGCCGGCGAAGCCACCATGGCCAAATTCACAGGCAGTGCCAAATGAAATGTCTGGCGATCCTGGGTGCCAGCGGGCATGGCAAGGTGGTGGCCGAGGCCGCTGTGGCGTCCGGGTGGCAATTCATTGAATTCTACGATGACGCCTGGCCGCAAAAGACGCGGATCGGTCGTTGGCGAATCCACGGCAATCAGGTCGCGCTGCTGCAGGGATTGCATCGGCTGGATGGCGTCATTGTCGCAATAGGGCACAACGACGTTCGTCAGTCCCAGCTCGCGCAGCTGACGGCGGTCGGTGCCAAGCTTGTTTCGGTGGTGCACCCGGCTGCCATCGTTTCAGATTCTGCGCAATTGGGCTTGGGTTGCGCGGTCATGGCAGCGGTGGTGATCAACGCAGATGCCAAAATTGGCGCAGGCGCCATCCTGAACACGGGTTGCACCGTGGACCATGATTGTGAATTAGGCATGACAGTTCATATCAGCCCCGGGGGGCATCTCGCAGGGAACGTGCGGGTCGGTGACCGTTCCTGGGTCGGGATCGGCGCGTCCGTGCGCCAGGGAATCACCATTGGCGCGGACGTGATCGTGGGTGCAGGTGCAGCGGTGGTCTCCGATGTGGCCGACGGCCTGACAGTGGTGGGCGTCCCGGCCAGGCCCTTGAAAGCCCTATAGTGCCACTTACTTCATTGAAATCACGCGACCCTCACGGTTTGACAAACACTCATTTCACAAATACTGGTAGCTCGCATCAAGGCCCATCGCTGTGCTAAACACCCCCTTTCCCCCCTGGCCTTCCTTCACCACCGAGGAAGCCGACGCTGTGCGCGACGTCATCCTGTCCAACCGCGTGAATTACTGGACCGGGCAGGAAGGCCGCCAGTTCGAGCAGGAATTCGCCGCCTGGGCGGGCACCGAACACGCCATTGCGCTGGCCAACGGCACCGTGGCGCTGGATCTGGCCCTGCAGGGCTTGGGCATCGGCGCCGGGGACGAGGTCATCGTCACCCCCCGCACCTTCCTGGCCTCGGCGTCGTGCATCGTCAATGCAGGTGCGGTGCCGGTGTTTGCCGATGTCGATCCGGATTCGCAGAACATCACGGCCGACACCATCCGCGCGGTGCTCAGCCCGCGCACGCGGGCGATTCTGTGCGTGCATCTGGCCGGCTGGCCCTGCGACATGGATCCCATCATGGCTCTGGCGCGCGAACACGATCTGTTCGTGATCGAGGACTGCGCCCAGGCGCATGGGGCGCGCTACCGGGGGCGCCCGGTGGGCTCGATTGGCCATGTGGGGGCCTGGTCCTTCTGCCAGGACAAGATCATGACCACCGGGGGCGAAGGTGGCATGGTCACCACCAACGACACCGCGCTGTGGAAACGCATGTGGGCTTACAAGGACCACGGCAAGTCCTGGGATGCGGTCTACGAACGCCAGCACCCGCCGGGCTTTCGCTGGCTGCATGAATCCTTTGGCACCAACGCACGCATGCTCGAGGTCCAGGCCGCGATCGGCCGCATTCAGCTGCGCCGCATGGCCGACTGGCAGGCCACGCGCCTGCGCCACGCGCAGCGCATCTGGGATTGCGCCCGCAGCCTGCCCGGCTTGCGCGTGCCAGCGGTGCCGGATGCCATCGATCATGCCGCGTACAAGTGCTACGTCTTTCTGCGGCCCGAAGCCCTGGCGCCGGGCTGGACGCGTGCACGCATCCTGCAGGCCCTCACCGACCTGGGCGTGCCGGCGTATTCGGGCTCGTGCTCGGAAATCTATCTGGAAAAGGCCTTTGACGGCACGCCCTTCCGGCCGGCGGTGCGCCTGCCGGTGGTGCAGGCGCTGGGAGACACCAGCCTGATGTTCCTGGTGCATCCGACCCTGCAGGAGTCGCATATCGACCAGACCTGCGCGGCCCTGCGCAGCGTGATGGCGCAGGCCACGGCTTGACGGGAATTGGATTCAAGATGAATGTACGGACGCTTCTGGCGCTGGTCTTTGACCTGGCGATGGCGGCCTTGGCCTGGGTGCTGGCGTTTCTGCTGCGCTTCAACCTGGACTGGCCCCACACGATGACCTACCGCACGGACATTGTCTACGGCACCGGGGTGCTGATGGCCGTGCAGCTGCTGGCCAGCCACTGGGCCGGGCTGTACCGCGGCATGTGGCGCTTTGCCAGCCTGCGCGACATGCAGCGCGTCGTGCATGCGGTGCTGTGGTCGTTCGTGGCGGTGTTCTTGCTGCAGATCCTGACGCAACCCTGGCTGCGGGTGCCGCGTTCGGTGGTGCTGCTGTATCCGCTGCTCTTGCTGGTGCTGATGGGGGGCGGGCGCATTGCCTGGCGCATGTGGAAGGAGGCGCGCGAATACCGGCGCGCGTCGGTCTGCGAGCGCAAGCCCGTGGTGGTGGTCGGCGCCGGCGCGGCGGGCAGTCTGCTCTTGCGCGACCTGGCGCACAGCCCCGACTGGCGCGTGGTGGCGCTGGTGGACGACGATCGCAACAAGCGCGGGCGCGAACTGAACGGCTGCCGGGTCGAGGGCGCCATCGCGGATCTGCCCGCCGTGCTGGAACGTTTTGGCGCGCGCCACGTGATCCTGGCCATGCCCTCCGCCCCGGTCGAGGTGCTGCAGACCGTCAGCCAGCTGGCCACGCAGGCGGGCGCCGCGCTGTTCACCGTGCCCGGCCTGGCCGAACTGATGAGCGGGCGCGTAGCCATCAATGCCATGCGCCCCGTCAGGATCGAGGACCTGCTGGGGCGCGATGCCGTGCGCATCGACAGCGACAACGTGGCCGCCATGGTGGCGCGCAAGCGCATCCTGGTGACGGGGGCGGGCGGCTCGATCGGCAGCGAGCTCTGTCGCCAGCTGGCGCGCTTTCAGCCCGAGGCCGTGATCCTGTTCGAGGCCAGCGAATTCGCGCTCTACACGATCGAGCAGTGGTTTGTCGAACACTGCCCGGCGGTGCCCGTGGTGCGCCTGGCGGGCGACGTGAAGGATGCTGCGCGCATGGCGCAGGTCTTCCGCCGCCACCGCCCGGACATGGTCTTTCATGCGGCGGCCTACAAGCACGTGCCGCTGATGGAGGTGCACAACGCCTGGCAGGCCGTGCGCAACAATATCGAGGGCACGCGCGTCGTGGCCCAGGCCGCGCGCAACGCGAGGGTCGAGCGCTTTGTGCTGATTTCCACTGACAAGGCGGTCAACCCCACCAACGTCATGGGGGCCACCAAGCGCATGGCCGAGATGGTCTGCGAGGTGCTGCAGAACGGCCCTGGGACCACGCGCTTTCACATAGTGCGCTTTGGCAACGTGCTGGGCAGCACCGGCAGCGTGATCCCGAAGTTCAAATCGCAGATCGCCCACGGCGGGCCGGTGACGGTCACGCACCCGGACATCACGCGCTACTTCATGTCGATTCCCGAGGCCGCGCAGCTGGTGCTGCAGGCCGCCGCCATGGGGCAGGGTGGCGAGATCTTCGTGCTGGACATGGGCGCGCCCGTGCGCATCGTGGACCTGGCGCGCAACATGATCCGTCTGTCGGGCTTCAGCGAACGCGAGATCCGCATCGAATTCACGGGCCTGCGCCCCGGCGAAAAGCTCTACGAAGAGCTGCTGGCCGATGCCGAGGGCACCCTGCCCACCCCGCACGAGAAGCTGCGCATCGCGCGCCCGCGCCCGGTGCCCGAGGGCTTCATGGACGCCCTGCAGGCCTGGATCGCCCAAGGCCCGCTGGAAGACGCGGAGGTGCGCGGGGGGCTGCAGCGCTGGGTGCCAGAGTATGTGCCGGCGGGCGCGGCGGGGCAGGCGCCGGGCGCAGCAGGAGCGCCTGCGGCACCCGCTGCGGCACCGGCTTCGACGTACGCCTCGGCGGCGGTGAAGGAAAGCCTGCGCGCCGCCAGTGCGCAAAAGGCGCAGCCGTCGGGTGCGTTGGTGTCCGAATCTTTGGAAGGCACGCAGGCCAAGCTCGTGTAGAATCAGTTGGGGAGTTTCGTTTTGCACACAAGAGGGAGTACATCGATGAAGACACTCATGACACTGGCCGCGTGCCTGGGCGCGCTGGCGTTTTCAGCGGGCGCCGTGGCACAGTCGGCCACCCCCCAGGGGGTCACGAATCCGTCAGGCCAGGGCGCCCAGGGCACCCTGGTTGCGGCATCGACCCCGGGAACGGATGACAGCACCACCCTGGGCGGTGGGGCCGACAACGGCGCCGGTGCGGGTTCCGCGGGCGGCCTGACCACCGGCCAGAAGGTCGGCATCGGCATCCTGGTGGTGGGCGCCATCGGCGCGGCCGCAGCGGCAGGCGGCGGTGGTGGGGGCGGCGGCAGCTCAGCGACTTCCCACCACTGAGGCGCATGGGGTAGTGCTGGGGCGCGGCATCAGGCCGCGCCTGTTTTTTTCCGGAACATCCATTTTGTCATTTTCTGTCACGCATGCTTGACGGGTTCTCGGACCTGCCAGGGCGCTTGCGCCGGGCCCGCGCGCGCGTCCTGCCCGGGCTGCTGCTCGTCGCCCTGACGGTCGGGTCGACCGTGCAGGCCGACACCCCCACCAGCATCGGGCTCACGGGCCTGATCAACATGCCCACGGCGCGCTCGGCGCCCGACGGCACGCTCTATCTGGGGTTCAGCCGCGACCAGCCCTACAGCAGCACCTATGGCGTGCTGCAGGCGCTGCCCTGGCTGCAGCTGAGCGGCCGCTACACCTCGTTTGACGGCACCCAGGCGCTGGGCGCCGACTACGGCACCGACAAGGACAAGTCCGCCGGCTTCAAGCTGCGTCTGATGCGCGAAGGCGGGCTGGGGCTGTCGTGGATGCCCGAAGTCGCCTTCGGCATGGAAGACGTGCAGGGCACGCGGCTTTTCAAGAGCACCTTTCTGGCGGCCTCGAAGCGCTTTGCCCTGGGCGACGTGGCCACGGCCGATGCCACGATCGGCTACGGGCGCGACCGCATCGACGGGCTTTACGGCGGCGTGCGCCTGCGCGCCAACGCGCTGCCATCCTGGGCGCTGGTGGCGGAATACGACCGCACCGATTACCGGCACGACAAACACGCCACCGAGACCGGCGCGGCCGACCGGCACACCGGCCAGCTGGGCCTGGGCCTGGAATACACTTGGGGGCCCTTGACCATTCAGGCGGTGCGCCACCCGGACCGCTATTCGATGAACCTGTCGTTTGCCATCCCCCTGGAAAAGCGCCGCTTCGTGCCGCTGCTGGAGGACGGCCCCTTTGCCGGTGGCACCTGGGCCAGCCCCGCGCCGCGCCCCTCGGCGCGCCAGTGGGCCGAGGATCGCAGCTACCGGCGGGGCCTGTTCGAGGCCCTGCAGCTGGAGGGCCTGCGCAACGTGCGCCTGGCCTACCTGGATGGCGTGCTGTCGGTCTCGGTGGCCAGCCTGCGCTACCAGAACCCTTCGCGCGCCGTGGGTCGCGTGGCGCGCCTGGCGCTGGCCTATGCCCCCTGGCAGACGCGCACGCTGGAAATCACCTGGGAAGACCAGGGCGTGGCCGGCATGACCTGGACCTTCTTCAACATCGGCGCGCTGGAGCGCTATTTCGCCGGCACCGCCACGCGCGCGGCGCTGCAGCAGTCGGTGACGCTGTCCTATGCTGATCCGGCCGGGCGCACGCCCGCCAGCCGCCGCAATGATCTGGATGCCACGCTCGACGCCCTGGCGCTCGAGCGCACCAGCCAGTCGCAGCTGAATTGGGGCCTGGCGCGCTACCGCTGGGAAAACGCGCGCCAGACCTCGTTCGAGATCGCGCCGTCCTTTCGCGGCATCTTCAACGACCCCAGCGGCGTCTTCAAGTACGACCTGGGCCTGACGGCCGCCGTCAACGTGAACCTGGCACGCAGCCTGTGGCTGCGCGGCGCGGTGCGCGGCTCGCTGCTGGAAAACGTCAGCGACATCACGCAGCCGTCCAATTCGGAACTGCCACACGTGCGCTCGGACCTGCCCCTGTACCGCCAGGCCGCGCGCGTGAAACTGGAACAACTGCTGGTGAACAAGCTGTGGCAGCCGGCCGAACGCGTCTACGCGCGCGCCTCGGTGGGCCTGTACGAGGAAATGTTCGGCGGCGCCGGGCTGCAGGCGCTCTACCTGGCGCCCGGTGGGCGCTGGGCCTTCGACGGCGCGGTCGACGTGCTGCGCCAGCGCGACTACAAGGGCACCGGCTTTTTGTCCTACAACACGACGACGGCGATTGCCTCGGCCCACTACCGCCTGCCCTGGCTGGACGGGGTGACGGCCACGCTGCGCGCCGGGCGCTTTCTGGCCGGCGACGTGGGCGCGCGCGCCGAGCTCAAGCGCCGCTTCAAATCCGGCATCGAAGTCGGCCTGTGGTACACGCGCACCAACGGCCACGACGAGACCTCGCCCGGATCGCCGTCCTCACCCTATTACGACAAGGGCGTGTTCGTGCACATCCCGCTGGGGCCGCTGCTGACGAAGGACACCAGCGCGGCGGCGAACTTCGCGCTGTCGCCCTGGAACCGCGACGTGGGCCAGATGGTGGCCTCGCCCCTGGACCTGTACGACTTTGCCGAGCACGGCTGGCTGAACAACGCGCTGGACGGCGACGGCCTGCGCGGCTTTGGCGACGTGCCGGGGGAGGATACGCCGTGAATTTCATCGTGATGCGTGCGGGTCTGGCCGTGGCGGTGTCGGGACTGTTGTGGGGGCTTGCTGCCCCGGCCGCCGCCGCGTCGGCGTGCCGCGTCCTGGATCCGCAATTGCAGCTGGCCTATAGCGGGGGCTGCGTGGACGGCCTGGCGCAGGGCCAGGGCATCGCGCGCGGCGCGCACGGCGCCTGGTATCGCGGCGGCTTCGAGGCCGGGCAGAAATCCGGGCGTGGCGTCAAGCTCTTTCCCAACGGCGACGGCTACGCGGGCGACTGGCGCGCCGATCGGCGCAACGGCCAGGGCCGCTATGAATACGGACCCCAGTCCCCCTGGCGCGGCGACGTCTACCAGGGCGCCTGGGTGAACGACCAGCGCGAAGGCCTGGGCACCTACATCTTCGCACCGGCCGGTGACCGCTTCACCGCGCACTGGCACGCCGGCAAGACCGACGAGCTGGGTTCGCCCACGCTGCTGCGCCGCCAGCGCGCCGTGGCGGCCCTGGCCCCGGTCGTAGGCCAGGTGGGCCTGACGGTCTGCTCGGTGACGACCCAGGGCGCCGCGCCCGGGCGCCTGGCGCGCGCCGTGGTCACCGCCGTGCGCGACGATCGTCTGCAGGTGCGCCTGGATCCGGGCGCGGCGCTGCAGGCGTCCCCCGACCCCGCGCTGAACCCGCGCTGGGAATCACTGACCGATTGGCGGCCGTGCCAATGAAGGTGTCTCTACCCTTGATTCTGGTACTGTGCACCGGCAATCTGTGTCGCAGCCCCATGGCCGAGGCCCTGCTGCGCCATCACCTGCAGGTGCGCGGGATTCGCGCGCAGGTCGTCTCGCGCGGGCTGGGCGCCCCGGCAGGGCGCCCGCCGCATCCGTTTGCCCTGCAGACCGCGGCCGAATTCGGCGTGCCCATCGCCCCCGACAAGCGCGCGGCCCAGGTGAATCCGCTGGAACTGCGCCAGGCCGTCGTAGTGCTGGTGATGGACGCCGGGCACCGCGCGCGGATCCTGCGCCACTATCCGCAGGCCAGCGGCAAGACCTTTTTGCTGCGCCACTGGCTGGACGGCCAGGACGTGCCCGATCCGCTGCACGAGCCCGTGGAGGTCTTCCGCCAGCAATGGCCCGCGATCGAAGCCGGCTGCACGAGCTGGATCGAGCGCCTGCTCGAGGCCGGTATGCTGTGTGCGGACCCCGACGCGGCCGATTCGCAGCGGCCGGAGCCATCCGACGCGGCTCAGGCGACACCCCGACACGGCAGCGGGCCGTGAGTGGCGCGTGATGATGCTCCATTGTTTGCTCGAGTTCACCGCTTTCCCGAATTCACTGTTTTCCCGAGTCCACCTGCTTTTCCGTGCCAATCCGGTGTCCTGAGTCCATTCGATGTTCCGAGCCCGTCCGATTTTCCGAAACCAGCCGCTTTTCCGAATTCGGAAAATCTTTCGAAGCCACCCGATTTCCGAGCCCGCCCGTTTTCACCAATCCACCCGATTTTCTGAGTCCACCATGAAAAATTTCCCTCCCTTCGTGCGCAGCGGCGCATCGTCTGACCCAGGATCGCTGGCGCGGCTGGGCCGCGTCGCCGCGCTCGGGCTGCTGGCCCTGGCGCTGGGCGGCTGCACCGGCATGTACATGGGCGTGCAGGGGGACCGCAGCACCAGCAGCGGCGCCCTGGACGAGGACGTGACCGCGCGCGTGGACATCCACACCATCACCCCGCAGGCGGTCTACGAACAGCGTCAGGAGCGCGCCGCTGCCCAGGCGCTGGAAGCCGCGCGGCGTCAGTCTGGCGCCGCCGCCGGCCCATCCGGAGCCGCGGCGGGCACGTCGGACGCGGGCTACGTCTATCGCGTCGCTCCCCAGGACATCCTGAACATCACCGTGTGGAACCACCCGGAACTGAACAACCCGGCCGGGCAGCTCAGCACCGAACTGTCCGGGCGCCTGGTGGGCGCGGACGGCACCTTCTACTACCCCTACGCCGGCACCATGCAGGCCGCCGGGCGCACCGTGGCCAGCATCCGCCGCGAGCTGGCGAACCGCCTGACCACCTACCTGACCGAACCCCAGGTGGACGTCTCGGTGCTGAAGTACCGCGGCCGCAAGGCCTACGCGGTCGGCCAGTTCAAGCAGCCCGGGCCGCAGCCCATCACCGACGTGCCCCTGCACGTCACCGACCTGGTCACCCAGGCGGGTGGCCTGAGCGACACCGCCGACCTGCGCGAGGCCGTGCTGACACACAACGGCCTGACCCGGCCCATCGACCTGGACGCGCTCTACCGCCGCGGCGACCAGTCGCAAAACGTGCTGCTGCGCGACGGCGACACGCTGGACGTGCCCGAGATCCGCTATAACAAGATCTTCGTCCTGGGCGAGGTCGAGCGGCCGCAGTCGCTGCCGCTGCCCTATGGCGATTACACCCTGTCCGAAGCCCTGAGCGACGCCGGCGGCCTGAACCCGGTCACGTCCAACGGCGGCCAGGTCTACGTCATGCGCGCCGGCCCCGGCGACCGTCCGCAGGTCTGGCACCTGAACGCCAACAGCCCCGACGCCCTGATCCTGGCCGACGGCTTCGAGCTGCAGGCGCGCGACGTGGTCTTCGTGGACGCGGCCTCGGTCACGCGCTGGTCGCGTGTCCTGAACCAGATCCTGCCCACCTTCACCGGCACCCTGACGGGCGTCAACACCACACGAGCAATCACGCGATGAGCAGCATGGAAAGGCAACAAGACGTTCGCTTCGAGGCGGACGCGCAGGACGAAATCAACCTGGGCGAACTCTTCAATGTGCTGCTGCAGCGCAAATGGCTGGTGATCGGGGTCTTCCTGGTCGTGCTCGTCATCGGCACCGCCTACGCGCTGTTCGCCCAGCCCATCTACGAGGCCGACGCGCTCATCCAGGTCGAAGACCAAAAGGGCTCATCCGCCCTGGGCGGGCTCTCGGTGCTGAGCGAATCGCTGGGCCTGCAGCAAAGCCCGGTGGCGGGCGAGATCGAGATCCTGCGCTCGCGCGAAGTGCTGCTCAAGGCCATCAACCAGACCCAGGCCAACGTCACGGTGGCCGTCGACAGCCACTTTCCGCTGATCGGCGCGTGGCTGGCGCGGCGCAACGAAGCCCGCACCCCGCAAGGCCTGGCCAAGCCCCTGTGGGGCATGACGGGCTTTGCCTGGGGCGGGGAAACCCTGGAATTCGCCGCGCTCGACCTGCCGCGCCGTCAGTGGGGCCAGACCTTTTACCTGCGCGCCACCGAAGCCGGCTTTGACATCCTGGACGACGACGACAACGTGCTGGCCGGCGGCCAGGTCGGCCAGAAAGTCGCCTTCACCGTGGGCGGGCAGCCCGCCACCCTGGCCGTGCGCACCCTGGAAGCGCGCCCCGGCGTGCGCTTTCGCTTCGTCGAGGCCTCGCCCACCATGACCTACGAGAGCCTGCGCAGGTCGCTGTCCGTGTCCGAGGCCGGCAAGCAGAGCAGCATCATCACGCTGACCTACCAGAACCCCGACGACGCCTTTGCCGTGGGCATCGTCAACGCCATCGCGCACGCCTACCTGGAACAGAACGTGCAGCGCCGCAGCGCCGAGGCGCGCAGCAGCCTGGCCTTTCTGCAGCAGCAGCTGCCCGACCTGAAGCGCAACGTGGACCGCGCCGAGGATGCCTTGTCCGACTACCGCTCGCGCAGCAGCACGATCTCGGTCGACAAGGAAGCCGAGGGCCTGCTGACCCAGGCCGTCTCGCTGGAGAACAACAAGCTGCAACTGCAGATGAAGCGCGACGAAATGCTGCAGCGCTTCAAGCCCGAGCACCCGGAGATCAAGGCGATCAACAAACAGATCGCCGCCCTGGACGGCGCGATGGCCAAGCTGGACAAGGACATCAACCGCCTGCCCCAGGCCCAGCGCGAGCTGCTGCCCTTCGAGCGCGACGCGCGCGTGAACACGCAGTTGTACATGTCCCTGCTGAACAACGCCCAGGAATTGCGCGTCGCCGAGGCCGGCACCATCGGCAACGTGCGCGTCATCGACTACGCCGTCCCCGCCGATCGCCCCGTGAAGCCGAAAAAAACCCTGGTCGTGGCCATTTCCGCGGCACTGGGCGCGTTTCTGGGCATCCTGGCCGCCTTCCTGGCCTACTTCCTGCGCCCGGCCCTGCAGCGCCCCGAGCAGATCGAACAGGCCACCGGACTGAGCACTTACGTGACCCTGCCCGAATCCGAGGCCCAGGAAAAACTGCACGCCCAGCGGCGCCGCCACCACGGCAAGGACGGCGAACTGGCCCTGCTGGCCCAGGACATGCCGCAAGACCCCGCCGTCGAAAGCCTGCGATCCCTGCGCACCGGTCTGACCTTCGCCCTGATGGGCGCGCCCGGCAAGGTGATCGCCCTGACCGGCGCCACCGCCGGCGTGGGCAAGAGCTTCGTCACCGCCAACTTCGCCACCCTGCTGGCCGCGACCGGCCAGCGCGTGGTCGTGGTGGACTGCGACATGCGCCGCCCGCGCCTGGGCGAATACTTCGGCTACGCGCGCAAGGCCGCCGGCCTGTCCGGCCTGCTGGCGGCCGCCGCGACGCTGGACCAGGTGCTGCGCCCCGACGTGATCAGCGGCCTGTCGGTGCTGCCCGCCGGCCAGGTGCCGCCCAACCCCGGCGAGCTGCTGCTGTCCGAGCGCTTTGGCGAGCTGCTGCAGGCGCTAAGCGAGCAGTTCGATCTGGTGCTGCTGGACACCCCGCCCATCCTGCCCGTGGCCGATTCCCTGGCCATCCTGCGCCACGCCACCGCCGCCTTCCTGATCGCCCGCGCCGAACAGAGCACCGCCGCGGAACTGCGCGACGCCATGACCAAACTGCGCCACTCCGGCGTGGCCGACCCCGTGCGCGGCGTGATCTTCAACCGCGTGCGCCGCAACCGCGTGGGTTATGGGGCGTCGTATAAATATTATTATTCGTATCGGTGAGATGAAGTCTGCCGAGCCGCGGCCAGGCGGAACAGGGCTGCGGCATGTTGCATGTCGCATGTCGCATGTTGTATGTGACTCAAGTCACGATGCCAGGCGGTTGATGTTGACATCCTCCCCTCCCTGTCGCTGACGCTCGTCGCCTGAAGGCGAAAAGGAAGGGGATTCCTACCGTGTTCAGCCCGCATGGGCCGACTCACCTCGTCGGGTTCCTGCTGCTGGCGGCCTTACCGCACCACTCACTTCACAGGCGAACCGGGCGTGTCCCGCCCTTAGAACATTGATTGCGCCGACCACATCGGCATTTTCCTCGAAGCCGCACTGCAC
>JACDJC010000609.1_pt1 | contig 40340 bp, 36 predicted proteins | sample 7454191 | NCBI WGS metagenome assembly JACDJC01 (sample SAMN14253291, study PRJNA609438) | sludge metagenome | isolation source: sludge after 25d culture with pyrite and EDTA | collected 2018-12-20
CAAAGTTTATCGCGGGGTGGAGCAGCCCGGTAGCTCGTCAGGCTCATAACCTGAAGGCCGCAGGTTCAAATCCTGCCCCCGCAACCAAGACTTTCAAACCCCGCAGAAAAACTGCGGGGTTTTTGCGTTTTAAAAGGGATTTTCTTACCCTGCACTGGCTTGAGCCAATACTATAAGCTTGGACGGTCAAACCTGACCCGAAACCCAAGCGCTATATCCGCGCGGAATTGATGAACGATCGATTATTCTGCCTGCCCGGTCCTTGCGTACGGCCATTTCCAATCGCGGATTTCCGGCATGTCTTCACCATGTACGCGTACGTAGTTTTTGTGCAGCGCTAGTTTCTCCTCGAAATGGGCAATCAGGGGCGCAGCAGCATCATTGCTGAGCGGCAGCCGTTTTATTGCACCGATTGCGAGATGAAAGCGGTCCAGCTCGTTCAAAACGGTCATATCAAATGGCGTTGTCGTCGTGCCTTGCTCAATGAAGCCATGTACGTGGAAATTGGGGTGGTTGGTACGCTTATAGACAAGCCGGTGAATGAGGTAGGGATAGCCGTGATAGGCGAAAATCACCGGGCGGTTGGTTGTGAAAATGCGGTCGAATTGGTCGTCGGCAATACCATGTGGGTGATGTTGCTGTGACTGGAGGACCATCAGATCCACGACATTGACTACCCGGATACGCAGGTGCGGCAACGATTGACGCAGAAGATCGACCGCAGCAAGCGTTTCCATTGTCGGAACGTCGCCAGCGCAGGCCATGACGATGTCGGGTTCAAGACCGTCCTCGGTTCCGGCCCAGTCCCATATGCCGAGGCCGGCTTCGCAATGGTCCACGGCTTCGTCCATCGATAGCCACTGTGGTTCCGGCTGTTTTCCCGCAACAATAACGTTGATGCGGTTCCAGGTTTTCAAGCAATGATCACCGACCCAAAGCAATGTATTGGCATCAGGCGGGAAATAGACACGGATGATATCGGCGCTCTTATTGGCGACAAGGTCGACAAAGCCGGGGTCCTGATGGGAAAAGCCGTTGTGATCCTGGCGCCATACGTGAGAAGTCAGGAGATAATTGAGAGATGAGATGGGCTTTCGCCATTTCAGCTCGCGCGCGACTTGCAGCCATTTTGCATGCTGGTTGAACATGGAATCTACGATATGAATGAATGCTTCATAGCAGGAGAAAAATCCATGTCTGCCGGTCAGCAGATAGCCCTCAAGCCAGCCCTGACACAGATTCTCGCTCAATACTTCCATAACTCGCCCGTCGGACGAAAGATGGTCGTCTATGTCGAGAGTTTCGGCCATCCACACCCGGTCACTGGCTTCGAAAACAGCGCTGAGACGGTTCGAGGCGGTTTCATCCGGGCCGAAAACGCGAAAGTTCTTCTCCAGCGCGTTCAGCTTGAGTATGTCACGCAGATACTCGCCAAGTATTTTGGTGGACTGTGCGTTAATCGCTCCCGGTTCAGTGACATCAACGGCATATTGGCGGAAGTCGGGCGTGTGCAATTCCTTGCGCAGTAATCCTCCATTTGCGTGCGGATTGGCACCCATGCGCGCTGCGCCTTTCGGGGCAAGTGCGCGCAGTTCAGGCTTCAATGCTCCTTTCTCGTCAAATAGATCTTCGGGGTCATAGCTTTTCATCCAGTCTTCGAGAATTTTGCGGTGCGCATCATTTTCGCGGCAATTGGCAACCGGCACCTGATGCGAGCGCCAGTAATTCTCGACGATGAGGCCGTCGACTTCCTTGGGGCCGGTCCAGCCTTTCGGGCTGCGAAGGATGATCATTGGCCAGCGGGGACGTTCCGACGATTTGACGTCGGCGTTTTTCTTGATCTTTTCGATCTGCGTGAAGATCGTATCGAGTGTCGTCGCCATTTTCTGATGCATGGCTTCAGGTTCGCTGCCCTCGACGAAGAATGGTTCATAGCCGTAGCCTTTGAACAGGCTGGCCAGATCACCGTCGGAAAGACGGGCAAGGACAGTGGGATTTGCGATCTTATAGCCGTTCAGATGAAGGATCGGCAGCACGGCGCCGTCGCGCGCAGGATTGAGAAACTTGTTGGAATGCCACGAAGTCGCCAGCGTTCCCGTTTCCGCTTCGCCGTCGCCAACCACGCAAGCGACCACCAGGTCGGGATTGTCGAAAGCCGCACCATAGGCGTGGACCAGCGCATAGCCGAGCTCGCCGCCTTCATGGATAGAGCCCGGCGTTTCCGGTGCGACATGGCTTGGTATGCCGCCGGGGAAGGAAAACTGCCGAAACAGTTTGCACATGCCCGCTTCGTCCTCGCTGATGGGCGGGTAAATCTCCGAATAGGATCCTTCAAGATAGGTGTTCGCCACCATGCCGGGACCGCCGTGACCCGGCCCGCATATGTAGATCACGTTGGCGTTTCTTTCGTGAATGATGCGATTGAGATGCGCATAGATGAAGTTGAGGCCAGGCGTCGTGCCCCAATGGCCGAGCAATCTCGGCTTGATATGTTCCGGCTTCAGCGGTTTGCGCAGCAAGGGATTTTCCATCAGGTAAATCTGCCCGACGGAGAGATAGTTCGCCGCTCTCCAGTAACGGTCGATCAGCGCAAGTTGCCGGGGCGACAAAGGACCCTTGGCGTTTTCGTTGTTCATGCTCTGTCTCCTTCGCTGATTGTTACGCTGTCACGGCGCGCGTAGCTGACAGCAGCGTTTTGAATGGCTTCCAGTGTTTCGGAGGCGATGATCTGTTCTTCGTCCGTGGCCAGCACAAATGCTGCTGCCGGACAGGATCGGTTCGTGATCCGGAAAGCATTGTCTTCGTTGGCGGTTGCGTCGACTTCAAAGCCGAGCCAGCAGAGCCGCCCGCAGACCGCTTCACGGATTGTAGGTTGGTGTTCACCGATGCCTGCTGTGAAGATAAGCGCATCGAGGCCGCCGAGCGTTGCGGCAAGTCGGCAGATTTCGCCGGCTATGCGCGCGGTAAAGATGTCGAGGGCTTCCCGAGCCCTATGATCCTTGCTGCTGAGCAGATCACGCGTATCGCCGCTCAATCCGGACAGGCCGAGAAGGCCGGAACGATGATAAAGCAGATCGGAAAGCTCATCGGCTCGCATGTCTTCCTGTTGCAACAGATGAAGAAGAACACCCGGATCAAGGGCTCCGCAACGGGTCGCCATCGGAATGCCGTCAAGCGTTGAAAAGCTCATGCTGGTGTCGACGCTTTTGCCACCGTCCATGGCGCACAGGCTGGCCCCACTTCCTAGATGAGCCGCAATGATCTTTCCGCGGGCAAGCTCGGGCTCCCGTAGGGAAAAATTTGCGACGACGGATTTGTAGGACAAGCCGTGAAAGCCATACCGCTTTATCCCGCGCTCGTGGAGATCGCGTGGAATTGCGAAGCGCCGGACATTATCCGGTATGGTTTGATGAAAGGCAGTGTCGAAGGAAGCTGTTTGGGCGAGGTGTGGAAAGAGTTTTCGGACCGCCTTTATCAACGCCACACTTTTAGGCTGGTGAAGCGGAGCGAAAATGGACAAGCGGTCGATGGCATCGATATGTTTGCCGTCTAATAATATTGGCCCGGCGAACTGATCGCCACCAAAGACAACGCGATGGCCGACGGCAAGAATGTTTGCGGGATTGATCTGTGCAGCCAATTTCGCGAACAGCTCATCCAGAATGCTAACAATATTGTCGGTGCCCTTGGATACCAAGGCAATGTCCAGCTTTCCGTTCTCGCCGCGCAACCGAAATGTCAGAGGCGATCCGTTCAGATCGATCTCGCCCCGCGATAGTTTCCGGATGTCCTGCCCATCATAAGCGAACACGCCGATCTTCACAGTTGAGGAACCGGCATTGAACGTAACAAGCTGCTTCTCCACGCGACAGCTCCCCTTGGTCGTGGCTGATGCAGTACAAGATAGGGGAATATTTCGGGTTGACGATATGTCCTGTCGAGATCGTCGAACTTATCTTTGTACCCGGATTTTTGGCTCCGAGTGCCCGGCAATGACGCGCCCAGTTTGGCAGAAACTCCTAATCTGCACCTTTATCGGGAACAAAATGGCTTTGGATTCATTTAGTTCGAGCGTTTGTCCGGGAATCACCGGATGATTTGCTGTGTCCAGGTTTCCGGTCGTCACAAATCGGGAGTTTGGGGGCATATCGGTTTTCAACGATTGGAGTTCATTATGGGGATTTTCGATAAGATTAAGAACGCCATTTGGGGAGAGGCACAAGCGGCAACTCCTGGGACGGAAACGGCTGCACAGCCTGCGCCGACACCGACCGCTTCATCTACTGCCGCCGCTCCGGCGCCATCTGCATCCGCACCCGCTTCTGCGGGCGCTGTCGACGTAGGCGCCATTCTGGACGCTGCTGTTGCCAAAAGCGGCCAGAAGCTCAACTGGAAGACTTCGATCGTCGATCTTATGAAAGCTCTCGGCCTCGACAGCAGCCTGGAACACCGCAAGGAGCTCGCCAAGGAGCTGGGTTATACCGGCGACACGGGCGATTCCGCGACCATGAATGTCTGGCTGCACAAGCAGGTGATCCAGAAACTCAAGGATAATGGCGGCAAAGTACCCGCCGGATTGTAATCAGGAGGGTTCCCGATGGGAAGCGCAGGAATAGGCTGGATTGCGGCAATCATCATCGGCGGTTTGGCCGGCTGGATTGCCTCCAATTTCATGAACAGCAATACCGGGATATTCATGAATGTCATCCTCGGTATTATCGGCGCAGCCGTAGCGAGTTTTATCTTCGGATTTCTCGGTGTTTCGTTCGGCGGCTGGCTGGGCTATCTGATCGCGGGCTTTATCGGCGCTTGCATATTGATATGGTTGGGCCGATTGGTAAGTTAGTAAAAAGGCGCCGCAAGGCGCCTTTTTCTTTTGCCGGATTGGAGCACATCCCAAAAAGTGGAAACCGGTTCCCACTTTCGGGAGACATGCTCTAATTCCGAGCCCGATGCTCTGCGAGGAAAATGCGGTCATCGCGGTTGGAGCAGATGACTGCGAAGATGATCGCCAGAACGGCACCCAGAAACGTATCGAGGATACGTTCGGAAATCATGCCGTCGTGCGGTACTCCCGGTGTTGCCAGATAGGTCATCAAAAGCGCCATCGGCGTCACCAGAATCTGTCCCAGCGCATAATTGCTGCCGATAATGACCTCGGTGGCGAATTGCAGTCCAGCCAGAATTGCAATGACGGACCAGAGGCTGGGGCCTTGCGCAAGTACCAGCCATGTAATCAAAGCGCCCAGAAGCGTGCCCGCCATGCGCTGCAAGGCCCGGTTCATGCTGATGTGCAGATGCGCGCCCTGCATCACGGCGACAGCGCCCATGGCCGCCCAGGCTGGATGTGTTGCGCCAAGAGCATAGGCAGCCAGCGCAGCAATCGCTGCGCCAAGCGAAATCCGGCTGGCGGCAATAAGCCTGTGAGCGGTCGGGCGTGACGGCTCGGACGGAAACGGCTTTTCCGCCGATGCCTGATGACGAAACTTCTCGGTCAGGGCGCAGATCAGGCAGGCGAGAGCCGAGACAATTGCTGTCGCGGCAGTACGCTCGAAGACATCATACAGCGACCCGACCGGCGCCATGGAGGCACCGGCTGCAAAGATGAATATGAGTGCGCCGGGCGGTCCGAATTTTCCGGTAACGGTTATGAAAGAGAATATGCCCGCAGACAGTGCCAACAGCAAAAGCTGGCCGGGCAAGGGCAGGCCAGCCCATGCGGCGAGCGACATGAAAAACACGGCGAGCGTCTGGCAGATCGCACACAGGAAAACGATCCATTCGCGTTTTGCCTGCGGAGCGAACCGGCCAAACAATGCGACAAGCGAGCCAAGCGAAGCAAAGCCGATCAGATGCGACCACGAGGACAGGCTGACCAGCGGAAGCGCGATAGCGACCGTGGCGGCGGCCTGAAGCCCGGCAAGCGACGAGTTTCTAAGCGAAGGCTGGCCAGCAAGGGCGACGCTTTCCCGAAACTGCTGCGGCGTCAAAAGGTTATAGGCGGCATGACGCCGCCCGGAAAGAAATCCGTCCGCTCTCATTGTTCCGGGTCCTGCTCGCGGTCGGATTTTATCTGCGACAGCCGGTGCTCAATGCTGTCGAAGCTTCGAAGCATGGTTGCAATGTCATCGTCCGACAGATCGGCGAGCATTTCCTTCTCGCCCTTCGCCAGCTCCTGACGAATTTCGGCGACCCGCTTTTCCCCTTGTGCCGTCAGATGCACCAGCCTCGCGCGGCTGTCCCTTTCATCGACGCGGCGTTCGGCCAGACCTTGACGGCATAGAATGTCGAGAAGGCGCACGAGGCTGGAGCCGTCTATGCCAACCAGAGCGGCCAGTTCCTTTTGCGTCACGCCGCCACCGGTCTGGTGAAGATGGACAAGGGGAACCCAGGTCGCATCGGTCAGTCCGGCTTCGGCAAGCCGGATGTCGAGTGCGCGCCGCCAGCGCCGCGCCAGCAGTGAAAAGCGAATACCGAATTGAGAACGGGGAGTGTCTGAAATCATGCGATGATTAGGACATAAAATAGTTTGAATTGCAAATCAAATTATAATTGATGGCATGCAAGGAGCGACTGAACAGTGTTGGAGCGTCGACCTGATTGAACCAGATCGACGCTCCAAATGCTTGTTTCGTCGCATTATCCTCACGCAAAACCGCTTCGCACTTTTGTTGGAAATGCTTTAATTGTTCCGCTTTTATTGATTGAGTATATTGGTAAATCAAAGCAAACCGATCCCGACACGGAGACCATATGGCGACTGAAGGACTTGGACAGACATTGGGGCCTGCTGTGGTTCTGCTCGCGGCTGGGGTTGTGGCGGTGCCGCTGTTTCGCAAGCTCGGTCTCGGTTCGGTGCTGGGATATTTCGCTGCCGGTGCTCTGGTCGGGCCGTCGGTTTTCGGCTTTTTCACCGACCCTGCAACGATCCTGCATTTTTCCGAACTTGGCGTGGTCATGTTCCTGTTCGTCATCGGACTTGAAATGCGCCCCGGCAAGCTCTGGACGATGCGGCAGCAGATATTCGGTCTGGGTCTTGCGCAGGTTCTAAGCTGCATCGCCCTTCTCACCGGCGCGGGCGTTCTTCTGGGCTTGTCGCCGATAACGGCTCTGATTGCCGGTTCCGGTTTTGTGTTGTCTTCCACAGCCGTCATCATGTCGATGTTGCAGGAGCGGGGAGAAATAGCCACGTCAGACGGCCAGAAGGCTGTCTCCATCCTCCTGCTCGAAGATCTGATGATTGTGCCGCTGCTGGCACTCGTCGCCTTCCTTTCTCCCTCTCAGCATGAAACCGGTGGAATCCTGGGCATTGCGACAGCCATCGGCGCGATTTTGCTGCTGATTGTTGTCGGGCGCTGGCTGCTCGATCCCTTCTTCTCCTTGCTTGCCCGTGCGAGAGCGCGCGAAGTCCTGACGGCTGGCGCCCTGATTGTCGTGCTTGGCGCTGCCCTGCTGATGGAAGCGAGCGGCCTTTCGATGGCTATGGGCGCCTTCCTGGCCGGTGTCATGCTGTCCGGGTCCAGCTACCGGCATCAGATCGAGAGCGACATCGAGCCGTTCAAGGGGCTTTTGATGGGGCTGTTCTTTCTGGCTGTGGGCATGTCGCTCGATCTTGGCGTGGTCGCATCGGACTGGCCCTCGGTTCTCATCTTCCTCATTGCCTATGTGATTACAAAGGCAATCGGTATCTATGCTGTCGCCCGCATTTTCGGTTCCAGCCACCGATCGGCGCTCGAACGGACACTGCTTTTTGCGCAGGGCGGAGAATTCGCCTTCGTGCTCTATACATCGGCATTCGGGAACGGTTTGATTTCGGCGCGCGACAATGCGCTGTTTTCAACCGTCATCATTCTGTCGATGGCTGTTACGCCATTCGTTCTTATTCTGGGGTCCCGGCTTCTGCGCGAGGAAGCGCCGTCTCTCGAAGGCATTGAAGCCGCGCACAATCTCAAAGGCCGGGTGCTGATGATCGGCTTCGGGCGCTTCGGGCAGATCGCATCGCAATTACTGCTCGCACAAAGATCGGATGTTTCGATTATCGAAGCCGATCCCAACCGTATCCGTGAAGCCGGGCGGTTCGGTTTCAAGATATTTTACGGCGATGGATCGCGGCTCGACATCCTGCATCATTCGGGTGCCGACGAGGCGGAAATCATCATGGTGTGCGTGGACGACCGGAAGACGGCCAATCGTATCGTCGAGCTGGTCAAGTCGCATTTCCCGGCAGCAAAGCTGATGGTGCGTTCCTATGATCGCACGCACTCCATCGAGCTGTTGAAGGCGGGGGTGGATTTCGAATTGCGCGAAACATTCGAATCCGCACTGCTGTTCGGAAAGGAAGCGCTTTGCGAGCTTGGGCTGGACGAGGTGGTCGCAGAGGACACGCTGCGCGATATTCGCATGCGCGATGCCGAGCGGCTGACCGCGCAGGTGCAGGGCGACATCTATTCCGGTGCCGATCAGTTGCTGACCGGCGTGCCCGTTCCTGAACCTTTGACACCGCCCGGCAAGATTACCAAACTCGCCGGGGAAGAGGGCTTAAACTGAGCAATACAAGGCCAAACAATCAGGTCGGGCTTCACTCACCATAGCATTGCAGAAGCGGCGTGCCCGGGTCGGACGCTAGCCGAACTCGCGGCTCTTGGCTGTCTTCTGGGTATGGGCAGTTTCACTTGTGCGCAGGATCAAGTTTGCCCCAACGAGAATCTTTACCGGCGGTTGCGGTTCGGCGGTGTTGATTAAATCGTCGAGCACGGTGACTGCCAGATTTCCGATTTTCCGCTTGGACACGTCAACCGTTGTGAGACCCGGTTCCATGGTGGCGCTTTGCGGCAGATTATCGAATCCAATCACCGAAACATCGTCAGGAATACGAAGTCCCTTGCCCTTCAGTGCCCGGATGAAGCCATAGGCGATGATATCGTTCGTGCAGAAATAGCACTCGGCAAGATCGAGCCCCGAATGCAGCATTGCGCAAGTGTCGCGATGGGCGCCTTCATAAGTCGATTCAACCGAGAGAACGTCACGCTCCTGAACCTTCAGGTCCAGACGCTGCATGTTCTTGAAAAATGCATCGCGGCGAAGGCGGAAGTTCGTCGTCTCGGTATGGCTGGCGACAAAACCGATCCGCGAAAAGCCAAGCTGCTTGAAGCGCGACAGAACCTTGAAGACGGCGTCCTCATTGTTCATATCGACGAAATTGGCTTCAATGACCTCATAAAACGTATCGATAAAGACGGTGGGCAGGCCAAGGCCCTGTATCATATGGATATCTGCCGCCGAAAGCTCGGTCCCAAGCGCGATCACGCCGCGCACCGGCGCGCCGGCCAGCGATTCCGCCACCGCACTGATCGGCTGTCCGTCGAAACTTACCACTTCCAGCGTATAGTTCCGGCGCGTCGCTTCCGAGGACATGCCGTCAATATAGTCCGAGACAAAAACACTGTGATCGCGATTGACCGTCTCACCATGCTTGGCAATCTTCAGAAAGCGGATCGTTTCTCCGCTGCTTGGCGCAGTCTTTGATGCGCGCGGAACATAATTCAGTCTGGAAACAGCTTCGAGGACGCGCGCGCGCGTTTCGCCCGAAATTTCGCCCTTGCCGTTGAGCACAAGAGAAACCGTTGCCGGAGAAACGCCCGCAGTCTCTGCGATGTCTCTGATCGTAAAAGACTTTTTCTTTTTCATATGCTCCGCACGATTACAGGAATTCGGTTAAGGACGCAGGCTCCGGGAACGAGAACATCTGCCATTTGTATGGCATTTGCTCTCAGGAACTTCAAATCCGCAAATTGCACCAGATTCAATATGTTGCCGGTTTGGTTCTCAAATCAAGAACGAACAGGCTTCATCTTTTTCAACGGCAAAAGGCTCGATTTTACATCCTGATATGAATCATATGTTTAGTAAACAATATGAGCGACTTTTAAACCGATTAAGGTAAAAGCGATCCACAGGCAACGGAAATTTGCCGATAATGCGCTTGACAGCGGCATTGCTTCTCGTCATTTATTTAGTGAATAATAATTTTGTTTACTAAACATGGCAGGAGGAGACCATGCAGAAGCCAAGCAATCAGCTTGCTATGCTTGTTGTCATCAATCTCGGATTGCTCGCACTTGGCGCGTATATCTCGGGCGGGTCTTTCCTTTCCCTGTTCAACCTGCAGTCCATGGCAGGCCAGGTGCCTGAAATCGGACTTCTGGCAATCGGCGTGATGCTGGCCATGTGCGCTGGCAATGGCGGGATCGATCTTTCGGGTATCGCGCTGGCCAATCTGGCGGGTGTGCTCTCCGCCGTTATCGTTTCGATGTTCATCTCCAGCGCTGAAAACCAGCTTGGCTTCAGCCTTGCCTTCATCGGTCTGGCGCTGCTGATCGGCCTTGCGGGCGGCATCATAAACGGCGTGCTGATTGCGCGTTTCAACATCACCCCGATCCTCTGCACGCTTGGCACGCAGATGGCATTTACGGGACTTGCGGTTGTTGTTTCCGGCGGACGCGCGGTCATGGTTGGCAGCCCCGATCTTCTGTCGCGCATCGGCAACGACATGTTTCTGGCTGTTCCAATCAGCTTCCTTATCTTCATCGCGATGGCGGTGCTTATTGCTGCGGTCGTGCGCTTCACGCCCTACGGTTACTGGCTGATGCTGATGGGAACCAATCCGAAAGCCGCTGTTTTTGCCGGCTTTCCGCGCAATGGCGTTCTGGTTGCCACCTATGCAACCAGCGGCCTGCTGGCAGGATTGGCAGGGATCATCATCGCTGCACGCAACGTCAACGTGAAGTTCGACTATGGCAGCTCATATCTTCTGGTCGCCATTCTCATCGCCGTCATGGCGGGCGTTAAGCCGGAAGGCGGCTATGGCCGCGTGATCTGCGTGGTGCTGAGCGCTGTTGCGCTGCAACTCATGTCCAGCCTGCTCAACTTCGGCGGCCTTTCCAATTTTGTCCGCGACTTCGCCTGGGGCCTGCTGCTGCTCGCCTTCCTCGCAGTCGGAAAATACGACATCGCGGGATTCTTTACCCTTGGCAATCGCCAGAAGGGAAACATCGGTGCGCACCCCTCAGGCACCCGAGCATAGATACTGGGGGATTGTAAGTGTGGAGGAAATAATGAAAGCAAAAACGAAAAAACTGCTCGCTGGCACAATCATTGGCGCGGCTGTTGCCGCAGGCAGCGCGGGCACGCTCGTCGCACAGGAAAAGCCGGTTATCGCAACGGTCGTCAAGATCAGCGGTATTCCGTGGTTCGACCGCATGAACACCGGTGTGGAAGCCTATCAGAAGGCAAATCCTGATGTGGTTGCAACCCAGAGCGGCCCTGCGACGTCCGACGCCGCGCAGCAGCTCCAGATCGTTCAGGACCTCGTTGCCAAGGGCGTAAACGCTCTCGCCGTCGTTCCGATGGACCCGGCTGTTCTCGAAGGCACCTTCAAGCGCGCCATGGAACGCGGCATCGTTGTTGTGACCCACGAGGCCGACAACCAGGTCAACACCATGGCCGACGTCGAAGCCTTCGATAATGCGGATTACGGCACGGCGCTCAACGAACGTCTGGCAGAATGCATGGGCAAGAGCGGCAAGTGGACCACTTTCGTTGGCTCGCTCGGCAGCCGCACGCATATGCAGTGGGTTGGCGCAGCGGAAGAAAACGCCAAGAAGTATGCCGACATGCAGCTCGTCGATCCGAACAATGAATCCTTCGACGACGCTAACGGCACCTACGAAAAGGCCAAGGAAATCCTGCGCAAGCATCCTGACCTGAAGGGCTTCCAGACTTCTGCCGGTAATGACGTTCTCGGCGTTGGCCGTGCAATCGATGAAGCTGGCCTGAGCGGCAAGGTCTGCCTGGTTGGCACCGGTCTGCCAAATCCGTCGGCTGATCTTCTGGAATCCGGCGCAATCACCGCAATCGGCTTCTGGGATCCGCAGAAGGCCGGTATGGCCATGAACGCGCTTGCTCGCATGTTCCTTGAAAAGAAGGAAGTGAAGGACGGCACCGATCTTGGCGTTGAAGGCTACAACAGCGTTCGCGTGAAGAAGGGTGCAGGCGAAGGCCTCCTCGTCATCGGCAACGGCATGGTTCTCGCTGACAAGGCCACCTACAAGGAACACCTGTTCTAAGAGCACCACGACAGGCTGACTGACCATCGCATGCGGACATCGTTCAGCCGCATGCGAATGGTGTCAAAAGCCCGGATGCAGCCCCCGCTGCATCCGGGCGCCTGGACCGAATGAACCATCAAAAATCAAGACATTAGCGGGCGGCAGTTACAGCCAACCCGGTCCTACAGCCAGCGCGGTCGTCTTTGCGAACGGCGCGGCGACAAAGGAATTCAACGTGTCAACTAAGACGACGAATGGGACGAGCAACGACCGGTCTCCGGATCGCTATCTCGAACTGCGCAATATCCATAAGCGGTTTGGCGGCGTTCACGCGCTGCGCGGCATCGATCTGACAATCGATCTTGGCCAGGCCTATCACCTGTTGGGTGAAAATGGTTGCGGCAAGAGCACCATCATCAAGATCATGTCCGGCGCACATGCACCCAGCGAAGGCGAGATTATTCTGGATGGCAAAACCTATACCGCGCTGAACCCGATCCAGTCGCTGGCAGCCGGTATCGAGACCGTTTATCAGGATCTGTCGCTTATTCCCAATCTGACCGTCGCCGAAAACGTAGCGCTGAATGAGCAGCTCGTTGAAGGCAATGGCCGACTGTTTCGCAGCGTCAAGTTTTCGCAGCTTCGTGAGACCGCAGAACGAGCTTTGAGCACGGTTGGCCTGCCGACCGACAAAGCCTTTCTGAACACGATTGTTTCCGAGCTGCCACTTGCCATGCGCCAGCTCGTCGCGATTTCGCGCGCCATTGCAACGCACGCCAAGCTCGTCATCATGGACGAGCCGACCACATCGCTGACCCGTCGCGAAGTGGACAATCTGATTGAAGTGGTCGAGCGTCTGCGCGCAGAGCGCGTCGCCGTGCTTTTCGTGACCCACAAGCTTGATGAATGCTATCGCATCGGCGGCAATGCGGTTGTCTTCCGCGATGGCCAGTGCGTGGCACAGGGGCCAATCGAAAATTATACCAAGAAGCAGCTTTCCGAGCTGATGATCGGCAGGGAAATCGACGCCGAACGCTACCGCACGGGGCAACCGGGTGAAGCAGAACTGCTGAAACTCGATAAGTTGTCGGCGTCTGGTTTCAAGGGCATCGGCTTTAGCTTACGCAAAGGCGAAATCCTCGGCATTACCGGTCTTGCGGATTCGGGCCGTAACGAGCTTGCCATGGCAATCACCGGCGTTGTGCCTGCTCATTCCGGCTCAATCCGCCTCGAAGGAACTGTAACCGAGGTCAAAAGCCCTGCGGAAGCCATTGAGCGCGGCATAGGCTATGTGCCGGAAGACCGGCTTGCAGAAGGCTTGTTCCTTGATAAATCGATCTTTGAAAACGAGATCGCGCTGATCTTCAAAAAGCTCTGCAACAGCCTTGGCATCGTTGATCAGAAAGAGGGCCGGACTATTGCCGCCTCACTGATGAAAGAGATGCGGCTGAACACCACCAATCTCGACCTGCCTGTGGGCGCGCTTTCGGGCGGCAATCAGCAGCGCGTTTTGATCGGCCGCTGGTTGAGCATCGGCCCCAAGCTTCTGGTGCTGCACGGTCCGACTGTTGGCGTCGATGTGGGATCGAAAGACACGATTTATCGCGCAATTCAGGCGCTGGCCGAAGCTGGCATGGGTCTCATCATCGTCAGCGATGATCTGCCGGAGCTTCTGCAGAATGCAGACCGCATTCTTGTCATGAACGCAGGCAGCATTGTTGCCGAATTTGATGCGGCACAGGCCACCGAAGATGAGCTCTATCAAGCCATGATGTCGTCGCAGAAGGAAGTTGCCTAATGAGTGCGTCGCAGTATCAACAGGATTTAGGTCGGGCCCAATCCTTCAAGCTGGGTGAGTTCATTCGCAGGCGCCCGGAATCGATCACTTTCTTCCTGCTTGTGGCAATCTGCACGATTGTTTCGGTCATCAACCCTGCATTCCTGCAAGCCTCGACACTGATCGATATCGGTCGCGCCAGTGTGGTGATGGGCTTGTTTGCGCTTGGCGTCTTCATCATCCTCGCCGCTGGCGGCATCGATGTTTCCTTTACGGCGATTGCTGCCACGACAGTCTATTCGCTGACGCTTCTGGTGCAGTCCTACATGCCGGAACTGCCGATCATCTTCATCATTTTGATGGCGATTGCAGGCGGTATTTTCCTTGGCGTTCTCAACGGTCTTCTGGTGCATTACCTCAATGTACCGTCGCTGATCGTCACCATCGGCACGCAATATCTCTTCCGCGGCTTCCTGCTGGCTTTTGTCGGCACGGTCTGGATCATGTCCCTGCCTCCGACAATGGGTGCTTTTGGTCGCCTTCCGCTGTTCCAGTTTGAATCGGCAACCGGCGCCACCATCACCATGCCATTCTATTTTCTGGTGCTGCCTGCGGCTGCAATCCTGACCTGGTGGATATTGAACCGCACCTTGATGGGCCGTGCGATTTTCGCAATGGGCGGCAACAGCCAGATTGCTGCCCGCCTTGGCTATAATCTGCGCACCATCCATATCTTCCTGTTCGGCTATGCAGGTGGTCTGGCAGGGCTTGCCGGTATCATCCATGTCTGCGCCAACCGCCAGTCGAGCCCATTCGACTTCGTGGGAACCGAAATCAGCGTTATCGCGGCTGTGGTTCTCGGTGGCGCGCGCATCACCGGCGGCACCGGCACCGTCGTCGGCACTCTTCTCGGTGTGCTGCTCATCACCGTCATCAACAGTGTTCTGGTGCTCGTGGGCATCCCCAGCACGTGGCAGCGTCTCGTCGTGGGCTGCTTCATCCTGCTGGCTGCCGCCTTCTTCGTCACCCGCCAACGCAAGAAATAACCCGATACTCTCAAGAGGAAATCATGAAGAAATTCCTGAACGATCCCGTCAATTTCGTGGATGAGATGCTTGAAGGCATCTATCGGGCGCATCCCGAGCTTACCTTTGTCGACAACGACAAGCGTTGCATGGTCACAGCCAATACCAAATCCGGCAAGGTCGGCATCGCAACGGGCGGCGGCTCTGGCCATCTGCCACTGTTCCTTGGCTATATCGGCGAAGGCATGATCGACGGCGCGGCTGTCGGTGGCGTGTTCCAGTCGCCGAGCTCGGAACAGATGTATCAGGTCACCAAGGCAATCGATCAGGGCGCTGGTGTTCTCTACATTTACGGCAATTACAGCGGCGACATCATCAATTTCGATATGGCTGCAGAACTTGCCGATCTCGATGGCATCACCGTCAAGCAGGTCGTCGGCAATGACGACGTGGCGTCCTCCGTTGTCGGTGAAGAACACAAGCGTCGCGGCGTCGCCGGTATCTTCTTTGTCTATAAGGCTGCTGGTGCCGCCGCCGCCAACGGCCTGTCGCTTGATGAAGTGACGCGCCTTGCCGATAAGGCACGTCTGCGCACCCGCACGATGGGCGTCGCTCTCTCGAGCTGCGTTGTACCGGAAATCGGTCACGCCACCTTCTCGATTGGCGAAGACGAAATGGAAATCGGCATGGGCATCCATGGCGAGCCGGGCATCAGCCGCAAGAAGCTTGCCAGTGCAGATGCGGTTATCGACGAGCTGATGGAACGCATTTTTGCCGAGCAGGCCTATGCCAAGGGCGATGAAGTTGCCGTACTGGTCAACGGTCTTGGCGGCACGCCGCTTGAAGAACTCTACATCATGTTCCGCCGGGTTTCGCAGCTCTTTGACGAGCGTGGCGTCAAGGTCAAGCATGTCTGGATCGGCGAGTTTGCCACGTCCATGGAAATGGCTGGTGCATCAGTCTCCGTGCTGCATCTGGATGAAGAACTGGAGCCACTGGTTGCCGCTTCCGCTAATACCCCATTCTTCAAGCATTTTGCGGGTTGAGGTCAGATTATGAACGTCATTACAGCATCTGATCTGATCAACCTCTTCGACAGATGGAAACAGCTTTTTGCAGAACAGCGCGAATTCCTTATCGCGCTGGACGGCAAAGTTGGCGATAGCGATCTCGGCATCACCATGAGCAAGGCCTTTGCGGCAGCCGCTGAAGCTGCCCATACGGAAGGTGAGGCCGCAGGCATTGCCAAGCTCCTGCGCACGGCTGGCGCCACCATGGCGCGTGTTGCGCCATCGACCATGGGTACGCTGACCGCAACCGGCTTCCTGCGTGCAAGCAAGGCCTGCGACGGGATCGACGCGCTGGGCACGCCAGAGATAGCCGCTTTCTGGCGCGCTTATCGCGATGGCATTGCCGAGCGTGGCAAGGCCAAGGTTGGTGACAAGACGCTGCTCGATGTGCTGGACCCGATTGCAGTCACGCTTGAGGCACAAGCCGCAGCAGGTGCTTCATTGACAGATGCGCTTGCAGCCGCCGCCAAAGCTGCCGAAGATGCGCTTGAAGCGACCAAGACCATGGTTGCCCAGCATGGCAAGGCCGCAGCCTTTCAGGAAAAGACGATCGGTCTTCAGGATGCAGGCGCAACGGTGGGAATGCTGCTGATTACCAGCATGTCGGCTTTCGTTTCCGCAGGCTGATATAAGCAGGCCAATATTCACATGACAGATAGACGAAAGCCCAGAGCTACAGGCTCGGGGCTTTTGCAATTATGGGCTTAGGCTGGTCGAAATATGTCTTAGTGCGACTTGGCCGCTGGATCAGGGAGTTCCGACAGGAATCTGGTTCAACAATGCAAACAGAATGGCTGAGAGGATTGCTGCTGCCGGGACGGTGACTACCCAGGCGGCGGCAATCGTCAGTGCATGCGAGCGACGGACCAGCTTGCGACGGCGACGCTCTTCAACCGGAATAGATTCCAGTGGCAGGGCCTGGCGGGCCTTCTTCAACCGACGCTCTGTGTCCCATTCCCGGAAGAACCCAACGCCAAAGATTGCACCAATGGCAATATGGGTCGAACTGACCGGCAGTCCCAGCCAGCTCGCCAGAATGACGGTGATCGCAGCGGAAAGTGACACGCAATAGGCTCGCATCGGATTCAGTTTGGTGATCTGGTTTCCAACCATCCGAATGAGCTTGGGGCCAAACAGGCACAAGCCGAATGAAATGCCACACGCGCCGATCAGCATAACCCAGAGCGGAATCACAACACCGTCGTTTAGCGCGCCGGTCTGCGATGTCTGGACAATTGCCGCGAGCGGCCCGACAGCATTTGCCACATCATTTGCACCATGGGCAAAGCTGAGCAATGCCGCCGAAACAACGAGAGGAATGCTGAACAGGACCTTGAGTGACTTGTTACGATTTTCAAGGCCGTGTGACTGGCGGCGGATGACCGGGATCAAAATCAACCAACTTCCGACGCCGACAGCCACCCCACAGATCAGGGCTACCTCAATTGATACATCGATCAACTGTTTCAGCCCCTTCATGATCAGATATGTCGCAAAGGTTCCCGCCATAAAACCAACAAGGATTGGCACCCATACGCGAGCAGCGGCAATCTTGTCTGCACGATAGACAATACGGGCTTTGATCAACCAGAGAAAACCAGCCGCTATGATCGCACCCAGCACTGGGGAAATAACCCAGCTTGCCGCGATAGCCGTCATTTGAGACCAGTTCACCGCTCCGAAGCCAGCTGCGACGATGCCTGCGCCCACGACACCTCCGACAACCGCATGCGTGGTCGAAACAGGAGCGCCGATCCATGTTGCCAGGTTGACCCAAAGCGCAGAGGCAAGCAACGCTGCCATCATTGCCCAGATGAACATGATCGGTGTTGCAAGCGTGTCTGGCGCAATGATGCCGGTTGCGACCGTCGATACAACATCAGCACCGGCAATGAGCGCGCCAGCACTTTCAAACACTGCGGCAATCGCAATCGCGCCACCCATGCTCAGCGCATTGGCGCCGACAGCCGGTCCCATATTGTTGGCTACGTCGTTGGCGCCAATGTTCAAAGCCATGTAGGCGCCAAAAACGGCTGCGGCCACAACGATAAGCGTCTGACTGGTCTGGCCCAGCAGCATGGCAGCGCCAAGTCCGGCAAGTATGATGAAAACAAGGGCGATGCCCGGCGCCACAAGCGGACGCGAGACGTAACTCGCCGCCGTTTCCAGCTTGACGAAGCGGCTCAAGTCTCGATCCAGAGTCTCCAGATGACGAGCTTCGAGATCTTCGTTTGCCATGATTTACTCTTGATTTCTAACGCAGCGCACCGGCTCAATACGGTCGCTTGGGAATGACCCATTTCAGGAATTTGACCGGTGTTTAAATGCTGCCATTTTGAAAAGTCAATGATTCGAGTCTGCACAGATCAGTAAGAGCCGCGACGAAAGACACTATACAGTAGTTGGCTAATGATTGAGCCTATTTAATAGAATAATAAAATCAATATATTATGAGAATATTTTGCTGCCGAGCTCTTGGTGCATCCCGGTCGGGAGTACCTCGGTTTCTAACGGGCAATCATTCGGCTGCCCGGCGGGGCAGATAAGGTACGCGTTGTGCAGGAAGAAGAATGCAGTTCCCAACTGGCTTACCTCACTTGCAGCGCGGAGGTATGACTTATTCCACTTTATGCCGACGGCCTGCATCCCCTTGCAGGATGGGGGCCATAAACATCGTCTAAGGCGCGCTTGTGTTTTGGAATGGTCTGAGTCACAAATACTTCAAGAATGTTACTGCGCATTTTGGGAAGGAAATCCGCCTTTATTGTATGTCGTAACATTCTAATAATTATAATAAGGGGAACCTGGAAAATGAAAACTGGTTTTAAGACGCATTCTATCGCGAAGTGCTTGATTGTCTCGACCGCACTGCTGGGAGCGAGCTTGTCTGCCCAGGCTGAGAAGATAGGCAATTGCGAGGTCACCGGCACCAAGGGTTCAGACCCGATCAAGCCGGTTGTTCCGGGACAGCTCACGGTGCAGACCACATTGCCTGCACCAGCGTGGTGGAATGGCGATTCACCTGATGCCATGAAAGACGGCTACGAATACTGCATGGCTGTCGACATGGCTTACCGCGCGGGTCTCGACAAAGTGAAGGTGGTCAATGTGTCTTTCGATGCGCTGGTGGCTGCGCAGACCAAGGATTTCGATATCGCTCTGGCTGAAGTGTCCATCACCGACAAGCGCAAGAAGGTGGTTGATTTCTCTACGCCCTATTTCGATTCAGATATCGGCGTGGCAATCAAGAAGGGAACAAATTACACGCCTGAGACGGTCAAGGATCTGCGCATCGGCGTGATGCAGGGTACGACTGGCGCGTCCTTTGTCGATCAGAAGTTGAAGCCAAAGGAAGTCAAGGTCTTTGCCGATACGGGCGCGCTATCGACTGCCCTGATGGCTAACCAGATTGACGCCGGTCTTCACGATACGTCGATCATGCTGGGTGTCGCGTCGAACTCGCATGGCATGGTTGAAGTGCCGTATCAGTATACTACCGGTGAGTCCTACGGTGCCCTCTATCCGAAGGGGTCTCCCAATGAGCCCGTCTTCAACAAGATGATCGAGGACATGAAGAAGGACGGCACCTTCGCTGCATTGTCGAAAACATATCTGGCCGATGCCTGGGGCGCCGATCCGGCCAAGATTCCTTATCTGAAGCCATAATCGCGTTTTCGCATCGGATCGCTGCATACAGCGGTCCGATGCAGCCGTTCCATTGATCGTTCGTCCTTGCCTGCAACAGAAGCGGCAAGATTGCGGCGTATAGAAAGGGAGGCTCGCGCGATGTCCGCCAACACCCCTCAGCCCGGAGCCAAGCCGACTCTTGGCCTTTACGACAGCGAACGCGGTTGGAGCGCCAGTGCGCCGCCGCGCGATACCATGAACTGGGCCGTCACAGCCCTTGTCGTTGCGCTGGTCGTTGTACTCGCCAGCTGGAAAACCCTGCGCGACATCAATACTGCCCTGACGGAACTTGGAATGGGCGGCATCATCACGGCAGGCCTGCTGCTCTTGTGCGGTTTGGCGACGCTATTGTTGCTGAAACCTGCAATGCAATCCTGGCGATTGTCTACGGCGGCTCGGCAAGCGCTTGCGACAAATGATTTGATTTCTGCGCGTGCGGCGACAGCTACGGCACGCGATTCCGCATATTCGACGCTGGGATATGGCGCGGTAACGGTGCTCTTGCTGACGGGTATTCAGTTCCTGTTGGTGAACGATCTCGCCGTCAGCCGTACATTTCTGCAAATACCGCTGATAGCAAGCTCCTTCTGGCTGGTGCTGAAGGCATTCTGGGTGAATGTCTACATCTTCGTCATTGCAGAGATTCTGGTTCTGATCTGGGGCCTTATCGTTGCAATCGCGCGTTTGATGCCTGGCGAAGCCGGACGCCCCGTCCGCCTGATCGCAACGGTTTATACCGATATGTTTCGTGGCTTGCCTGCGATCATCAATATCTACCTCATCGGCTTCGGCATTCCCCTGACGGGTTTGCCTTATCTGAAAGATCTTTCACCGGAATCCTACGCGATCATCGCCCTGACGCTGACCTATGGCGCTTATGTTGCCGAAGTGTACAGGGCCGGGATCGAGAGTATCCATCGCAGTCAGGTTGCCGCCGCGCGTTCTCTTGGTTTGTCGTATTTCCAGACGCTGCGTTACGTCGTCGTGCCGCAGGCGGTTCGGCGTATCATACCGCCGCTTCTCAACGATTTTATCGGCCTTCAAAAGGATACGGCTCTCGTCAATGTCATCGGCTCGATCGATGCGTTTAATCAGGCGCGCATTATCGGTGCGAACAACTTCAATCTTTCGCCTGTAACGACCGTGGCTCTGCTGTTCATCCTGATAACGATCCCGCAGGCTCGCTTCGTCGACCGTCTGCTTGAGCGTGAACAGCGGCGTACGCAATCGTAGCCCTTCCGGAGAATATGAACGATGGCGATGATAGAAATCCGTGATGTAACGAAGTCCTACGGCCCGGTCAAAATTCTCGACGGGTTGAACCTCAGTGTGGACGAACATCAGGTGGTCTGCCTGATCGGTCCTTCCGGCTGCGGCAAATCCACCTTGCTGCGTTGTCTGAACGGGCTGGAACAAATTCAGGGCGGTGAAATCTGTATCCATGGTGACCGCATGTCGGGTCCCGGTGTCGACGTCAATGCGCTCCGGCGTGATGTCGGCATCGTGTTCCAGAGCTACAATCTTTTCCCGCATATGAGCGTGGTCGAGAATGTCATGCTGGCGCCGATGAAAGTGCTCGGGCAAAAGCGTGAGGATGCGGAAGCCCGTGCCTTGTCACTGCTGACGCGCATCGGTCTGGAACATAGGGCGACGGCCTATCCCGACCAGTTATCCGGAGGCCAGCAACAGCGCGTTGCAATCGTTCGCGCACTGGCGATGAGCCCTTCGGTTTTGCTTCTGGATGAAATCACGTCTGCGCTTGATCCTGAACTCGTGTCGGAAGTGCTGAATATCGTCCGCGATCTCGCGGCAGAAGGCATGACGATGCTGCTCGCCACCCACGAGATGGGCTTTGCGCGGGAAGTTGCGAGCAAGATATGCTTCCTTTACGCAGGCAAGGTCCATGAGGAGGGGCCGCCTGAGCAGATATTCGGAAATCCCCGAGAAGAACGTACCCGAAAATTCCTCGAACGTATTATTGAAGCAGGGAGGCTTTAAGGCGCGTTTCGATCTGATTGGATCATTTGAAATGCTCTATCTCATTGTTTTCAAGCATGTCTCCCGAAACCGGTTCCCACTTTTGGGAGACATGCTCTAGTTCTGGTCCAGCACTCGCGACAGGCTGAGAGCTGCCAGCGTGCAGATTGTTCCGGATATAAGATATCCGCCGATGAAAATTATTCCGAGGCTGCTGGCGAGGCCGAGTGCCACGAGCGGGGCGAAAGCTGCACCCACAAGCCAGGCGAGGTCTGACGTCAGAGCCGCGCCGGTATAGCGATAATATTGTGTGAAACGGGAAGACACCGCGCCGGACGATTGACCGAATGTCAGCCCCAGAACACCAAAGCCTATCAGAATATAGGCATCCTGCCCCGCGCTGCCCGCATCGAGAAGGAAAGGCGCGGAAAAGCTGAAGAGAGCGATAATTATTGCGCCGATCATCAATTCGTTACGTCGCCCGATGCGATCAGCAACAAATCCGGACAGGATGATACCGATCAGACCGACCGCAGCACCCGCCACCTGAACCCAGAGGAAGCGTTCAGCGGGCTGGGCGCCCGAGAGAACAACCCAGCTAAGCGGAAAGATCGTTACGAGGTGGAACATCGCAAAGCTTGCCAGCGGCACAAAGGCTCCCAGAACCACATCGATACTATGCTTGCTCAGCATTTCAAAAACGGGTCGCGGCTGAAGTTCCTGCGCATCCATTGCTGCGCCGAACTCGCTGCTCGCAACGATGCGGAGACGCGCAAACAGCGCGACGACGTTAATCGCGAAGGCCACAAAGAATGGATAGCGCCAACCCCATGCAAGAAAATCCGCTTCGCTGAGATTATGTACGAAATAGGCAAAAAGAATGCTTGCCAATGCGAAGCCGATGGGCGCCCCCAATTGCGGGATCATCGCATACCAGCCACGCTTGCCTACCGGCGCACTCAAGCTCAGGAGAGAAGCCAGACCATCCCATGCGCCGCCGAGCGCGAAGCCCTGGCCCAGTCTGAACAGGGCGAGCAAAAACACAGCCCAATATCCGATCGTCTCGAACCCCGGTAAAAAGGCGATAGAAGCTGTTGAGCCGCCCAGAATAACCAGAGCAAGCGTGAGTTTTGTTCCTCGCCCGTAATGGCGATCAATCCACATGAAGACGAACGAACCCACAGGTCGCGCAATGAATGCCAGCGAAAAAACCGCGAACGACATCAAGGTCGCCGTTACCGGATCAGGGGCGAACGGGAAAATCAGCTTGGGAAAAACCAGAATGGAACCAAGCCCATAGACGAAAAAATCGAAAAACTCGGATGTTCGCCCGATGACAACGCCGATGGCGACATTTCCCGGCGACAAAGGCTTTCCGTCGCTATGGATGCGTCGTGCGTCCTGTTCGAGACCTGATGATGTCGGTGTTGCGGACGAACTCATGAAACTCTCCGAGGGAAATGTATCATGTGCTTTATGATGTCGCACAACGACAAGTTATCAAGGAACAGGTCAAAAAAAAAGCAGATATAGTTGTTTCGTAACGTGCTGGACTGAACAATTTTCATAAACTGAAAAATGGGTCTTCCCGAAATGCGATTGTGCCTTATCATGATGAAGGAACAGAATGTAGGTCGGGTTAGACATGAACGCATTCTTCAGTTTCACGCGAAAAGCGATCCCAGCCGTGGTTCTTCTGCCGGGGCTGGCTGGCTGCAATATGGTCGTGATGTCGCCATCTGGTGACATTGCAGCGCAGCAGAGAGACCTCATCGTCGTATCGACGATCCTGATGCTGATCATTATCGTGCCGGTTATCTTCCTGACGCTTTTCTTCGCGTGGCGGTACAGGCAGTCGAACAACGCCGCCAGATATGATCCAGAATGGCATCATTCGACAGCGCTGGAAGTGGTCATATGGACCGCTCCTCTGATGATTATCATCGCATTGGGCGCGATCACCTGGGTGAACACGCATAAACTCGACCCTTACCGGGCATTGGATCGCATTGATGGCACGCGGCCGGTCGAGGCCGGAACCAAACCCCTGACGGTCGAAGTTGTAGCGCTCGACTGGAAATGGCTGTTCTTTTATCCGGATTACGGTATCGCCACTGTCAACGAGATGGCGGCGCCGGTTGATACGCCCATCGACTTCAAGATCACGGCCTCGTCGGTTATGAATTCCTTCTATATTCCGGCACTTGCAGGCATGATCTATGCCATGCCGGGAATGCAGACGCGGCTTCATGCGGTCATCAACAAGGCCGGTGAATATGAAGGATTTTCATCCAACTATAGCGGCGAAGGCTTTTCGCATATGCGCTTCCAGTTTCACGGGCTTGACGCCTCGGATTTCGACAACTGGATAAGCCAGGTGAAGCAAAATGGAACCGCCCTGAACAGGGATACTTATCTGAAGCTCGAAAAGCCGAGCATCAGGGAGCCGGTTCGTTACTTCGGTGCCGTTGAAAGCGGACTTTTCGAAGCCGTGCTCAATATGTGTGTTCGCCCCGGCCAGATGTGCATGAGTGAAATGATGCACATCGACAGGATGGGCGGCGCGGGCCTTGATAGTCGCGAAAACAAGGCCCGGCTGCAGCATGATAATCGTCATAGCGCCGATGCCGCGCAGTCCAGCGCAACTGATATTCAAGCTATACCCGACGTGCACAAGGAGCAGGGCCATGACATCCACAATGACATGCATAATATGCCCTGAAGCCCCTTTGTGCCGATGGCGTGGAGCAGGGTTAGCGGCAGTTCTGCGGCCAGGTTAAGCCGTAGGGCAAGACCAAAAGATTGAAGAATCTGCAATCGGATAACAGTAACTTCGGGAATGTTCTATCATGATTGGCGGTGACAGTTCCACGAGTATGATCTTCGGGCGCCTCTCCCTGGAAGCGATACCCTATCACGAACCAATCCTCCTGGTGACCTTCATAGTGGTCGCAATTGGGGGTATCGCGGTTGTGGGGTTGATTACCTATTTCAGGCTTTGGGGGTATCTGTGGAACGAATGGTTCACCAGTGTGGACCACAAGAAGATCGGCATCATGTATGTCATTCTCGCATTGATCATGCTTCTGCGTGGTTTTGCCGACGCCATCATGATGCGCATCCAGCAGGCAATAGCGTTCAACGGGTATGAAGGCTATCTGCCGCCGCACCATTACGACCAGATATTCACCGCGCATGGCGTTATCATGATTTTCTTCATGGCCATGCCCTTCGTGACGGGCTTGATGAACTATGTTGTCCCGCTGCAGATAGGTGCGCGGGACGTTTCGTTCCCGTTTCTCAATAATTTCTCGTTCTGGATGACAACCGGCGGCGCCATCATCATCATGATGTCGCTTTTTGTAGGAGAGTTCGCCCGCACTGGCTGGCTGGCCTATCCCCCCTTGTCTGGCATTGACTACAGTCCTGACGTTGGGGTCGATTATTATATATGGGGCCTGCAGGTCGCGGGGGTGGGCACGACGCTTTCTGGTATTAATTTGATAGCCACCATCGTCAAGATGCGAGCTCCGGGCATGTCCTTCATGAAAATGCCGGTCTTCACCTGGACCTCGCTTTGCACCAACGTGCTCATTGTGGCGACATTCCCCATCCTAACTGCAACGCTCGCCCTTCTGTCGCTGGATCGTTATGTGGGAACGAATTTCTTCACCAACGATCTTGGTGGCAATCCGATGATGTATATCAACCTCATCTGGATATGGGGTCACCCGGAAGTCTACATTCTTGTATTGCCGGCTTTCGGCATTTTTTCCGAAGTAGTCGCAACCTTCTGCGGCAAGCGCCTGTTTGGCTATGCGTCGATGGTCTACGCAACCTGCGTGATCATGATCCTGTCCTATATTGTGTGGCTCCATCACTTCTTTACAATGGGGTCTGGCGCCTCGGTCAATGCGTTCTTCGGTATCACGACGATGATCATCTCCATCCCAACGGGGGCGAAGATGTTCAACTGGCTCTTCACAATGTATCGCGGACGTATCCGCTATGAAGTGCCCATGTTATGGACGATCGGTTTCATGGTGACATTCGTGATCGGCGGTATGACGGGTGTGATGCTTGCAATTCCACCGGCCGATTTCGTACTGCACAATTCGCTCTTTCTCATCGCCCATTTTCATAACGTGATTATCGGTGGTGTTGTCTTCGGCCTGATGGCAGGGCTCGTTTACTGGTGGCCGAAGGCATTCGGCTATAAGCTTGATCCTTTCTGGGGAAAGATGAGCTTCTGGTTCTGGCAGATCGGCTTCTTCTTCGCCTTCATGCCGCTGTATGTTCTTGGGCTGAAAGGGGTTACCCGGCGGCTGAGCCAGTTTGAAGATCCTTCCTTGCAGATATGGTTTGTCATTGCGGCCTTCGGCGCTGTCTTGATCGCGCTCGGAATCGCCTCCTTTCTCGTCCAGCTCGTCGTGAGCTATTTGAAGCGGGAGCAATTGCGTGACCTTACCGGCGATCCATGGGGCGGCCGTACGCTTGAATGGTCGACGTCCTCGCCTCCGCCGGAGTACAACTTCGCCTTTACGCCCGTGGTTCACGATCTCGACAGCTGGTATGATATGAAAAACCGCGGCCATGAACGACCGCTGACCGGCTTCCGCCCCATTCATATGCCGCGCAATACAGGCGCCGGTGTCATACTGGCCGCACTGAGCGTCGTCCTTGCCTTTGCCCTCATATGGTACATCTGGTGGCTGGCGATCCTGTCCTTTGCCGCTTTGCTGATCGCCGCAATAGGGCACACATTCAACTATCAACGTGACTTCTATATCCCCGCTGAAACAGTTGCGGCGACAGAAGACGCCCATTCAAAACTTCTCGCTGGATAGGCCCGATGACAGAGATACAACTAGATCAAGCCGAGAAGCCGCAGTTTTATCTGGCGGAAGACCATCATCCGGAAAACAGCACGACGCTGGGCTTCTGGCTCTATCTGATGAGTGACTGCCTGATATTTGCTGTCCTGTTTGCCACCTATGGCGTGCTCGGTCGCAACTATGCGGCAGGACCTTCACCGGCAGATTTATTTGATCTCAATCTGGTTGCAATCAATACGGCAATGCTGCTTCTGTCGTCGATTACATATGGGTTCGCCATGCTGCAGATGCAGCGAGATGAGAAAACTGCAACATTGTTCTGGCTGGCCATTACCGGCATTTTCGGCGCAGCGTTTCTGGCAATCGAGATTTACGAATTCAGTCATCTCATTCGTGAAGGCGCAGGGCCTGGCCGTTCGGCATTCCTGTCCTCCTTCTTCACCCTCGTCGGCACGCACGGGCTGCACGTTACTTTTGGTATCGTCTGGTTGATTACGCTTATGTTGCAGGTCATGCGCCATGGGCTGATTGTCGAAAATCGCCGACGCCTGATGTGCCTTTCGATGTTTTGGCATTTTCTGGATGTTATCTGGATTGGCGTGTTCTCCTTCGTATACTTATTGGGAGTCCTCGGATGAGCGTAAATAGCCCACACCACGGAACCCAGCCCAGCCACCATCAAGGCCCGCATGGATCAGGGGCAGGCGAAGTTCACGCGACTTTCAGCGGCTACATGACAGGCTTTGTCCTGTCGGTCATTCTCACGGCCATTCCGTTTTGGCTTGTCATGGGGGATGTGCTTGCCAGCAGGCAGCTAACCGCGATGCTTGTCATGGGCATAGGGGCTGTCCAGATCGTGGTGCATATGATCTATTTTCTACATATGAGCCCGACGTCGGAAGGGGGCTGGACGCTGATGGCGCTGATATTTACGCTCATCATTGTCGGCATCGCTCTGGCAGGCTCACTTTGGGTCATGCATCATCTCAACGAGAATATGATGCCCGTTACCCATGAAATGATGAAGAACATGCCCTGACGTCGGGCATCCATGTTCCCGGTCAAATTAAGGGTCACTCGTTCAATCACAATAGCGGCCCTTGCCCGCTATTAGAGCGCATCCCGAAAAGTGTGAAACGGCTTTCGGAGAAGATGCGCGTGAGAAAAATGATTAGAGCGTCGATCTGATCCAATCAGATCGAAACGCTCGCTAATCCCTTGGAAGCTGCCGTCTGGCCCATTCTCCTTCGGGAATGGCGCGTCCGATATTATAGCTGAAGGCATCGATCACCATCGTTTCGGCATTGGCTTTGCAGGTGAAGTCGATAGCATACCATTTGCGCTGGCTGCGAAAGGCGCCGTCGCTGACCGTCAGGCCAGTCGCCGAAACAGAACCGCCTTCACGCGCCAGCATGTCCGGAAAGGCACCGGCTTTGTGGCGGCGCACCTGTTCCAGCGCCTCGATACCGCAAATCTGAATGATCCTGTCTTTCGGGGCGAGTTTTCCCAACGCCTGTTTCACACGAGGATCGGACATCGCGTCCTTCGAATAGATCTCACGCGCTCGCGTGAGTTTTTTGGCTGGTGTCACCGGTTTGGGGGCGTCGGCCTTTTGCTTTGGTGCGGTTTGAGTTTTTTCTGTGCTGGACTGACCGGATTCGGACGGCTTTTCGGTCTGAAGGAGCTGCCCGGCGGGTTCTGTTTCCGCTGCAGAAGGCTTTTCGTTAGCCTGCTCAACATCGGTCGCCGCATCAGCCTCAGAGGGCTCATCCGGTTTCTGTGATTCTTCAGGCGTTGCGGGCGGCAGGTCCTGCTCCGGTGGCAACTTCACCTCCTGCTTTGCGGCCGCAGATTCGAATGCCTGCGGCTGGGGTGGAGGGGCAGCCTGCTCCGGTGTCTTTGGTGCCTGTGGCTGAGGTTTCTTTTCAGGGGGAGGTGGCTGAACCAGCTCCACATTGACGCTTTGTTCTGAAGCGGGCGAGGGAAGATTTGGAAGGCGAACCAGAAACAGCAATGCCAGCGCCAGATGCAGGGCCACGGAGGCTGGCAGCCCCCAACCGGCCTCTTGCAAAACTCTTCTGGTGAACTGCAGCATGGCTCCAACGATCAGGGACTCGAAAGCTCCAATCTAGAGCTTATCCAGAAAGTGTGAAACGGTTTTCGGATAAAATTCGCGTCAGAATAAGCAGTTAGAGGCCGACATTCGGTCTGTCGATGATTTCACGCAGGGCAAAACTGGAATTGATCTTCACCACGTGCGGCAGAGCCGAGAGCCAGTCGCGATGGATGCGCTCATAATCCTCAAGATCGCGCGCCGCAACGCGCAGAATATAGTCATATTCGCCCGACATAAGGTAGCAGACCAGCACGTTGGGGCAGCGTTTCACCGCCGCCTCGAATTCGGCCAGCGTCTTGGCGAATTGGCCCGAAAGTGAAATATGGACAATCGCAATCATCCGGTATTCGAGCGCCTTCTGGGAAAGGCGGGCATGATAGCCCGCAATCACACCGCTCTTTTCCAGAATATCGAGGCGGCGCGAACAGGCTGAAGGCGACAATCCAACCTTCTCTGCAAGTTCTGCATTGGTAATGCGTGCGTTGGCCTGCAATGTCCCGAGAATTGCAAGATCAATAGGATCAAGATTGCTCATTCGAAGAACCTTCGAAAAAGAGGGTAATCGGCGCAATAATTCACCAAAAAGACGGGGCGGGCAAATCTTCTTTGCAAGGACATTGCGAGCCGCAGGTGTTCTCATTTTGGGATCGACAACGACCCACGGCAAGTGGGCAAAAATGAGAGGAACGCTTATGCGTGTCGGTTGCCCGAAGGAAATCAAGAACCATGAATATCGTGTCGGACTGACCCCCGCCGCAGTTCGTGAATATGTGGCTCATGGCCATGAAGTCTGGATTGAAACAAAGGCAGGCGCCGGTATTGGTGCCGATGATGCCAGCTACATCGCCGCTGGCGCGAAAATAGCTGCTTCTGCAAAAGACATCTTCGAGAAGTGCGACATGATCGTGAAGGTCAAGGAGCCACAGCCCGCCGAATGGGTGCAGCTTCGTGAAGGCCAGCTTCTCTACACCTATCTCCATCTTGCGCCTGACCCCGAACAGACCAAGGGACTACTCGCGTCTGGCGTGACGGCAATTGCCTATGAAACGGTGACGGATGATCGCGGTGGGCTGCCATTGCTCGCTCCAATGTCGGAAGTGGCGGGCCGTCTGTCGATACAGGCTGGTGCAACGGCGCTGCAGAAAGCAAATGGCGGTCTCGGAATTTTGCTGGGCGGCGTTCCCGGTGTGCTTCCGGCAAAAGTCACGATCATCGGCGGTGGCGTTGTCGGGCTTCATGCCGCCAGAATGGCGGCGGGCCTCGGTGCCGATGTATCCATTCTGGATCGCTCACTGCCGCGTCTGCGCCAGCTCGACGATATATTCAGCGGTCGTGTTCATACCCGCTATTCCAGTATTCAGGCGCTTGAAGATGAAGTCTTCTCTGCCGATCTCGTCATCGGCGCCGTATTGATCCCCGGTGCTGCGGCGCCGAAGCTCGTCACTCACGAAATGCTGTCGGGCATGAAGCAAGGTGCGGTCATCGTGGACGTGGCCATCGATCAGGGCGGCTGTTTCGAGACATCCCATGCAACGACGCATTCCGATCCCACTTACGAAGTGGATGGGGTAGTCCATTACTGCGTGGCCAATATGCCGGGCGCCGTTCCGGTAACCTCGGCGCACGCCCTCAACAACGCGACCCTTCATTACGGTCTGGCGCTTGCCGACCGTGGTTTGAGGGCAATTGCCGAGGACAAGCACCTGCGCAATGGCCTGAACGTTCACAAAGGGCGCATCACTAACAAACCGGTTGCGGAAGCGCTTGGTTATGAAGCCTTTGCGCCTGAAAGCGTTCTGAACGTGGCTTGAAGCCTTATAGGAACAGCATTGAAAGGTATTGCGATGGCGCTTTGTGCCATCGCAGTAACAAGTCACCCAGCAATATTCAGGTGCTTCGACCTTGCGCGGGAAGGGAAAAAGCTAGAGCATGTCTCCTGAAAGTGGGAACCGGTTTCGGGATAAAGACATGCGTAAAAACAAACAGATAGAGCATTTCTAATGATTCAATCAAAACAGGAAATGCTCTAGATTAGGCTGTAATCCATATCCTGGCAGGAAAATCCCGTGCAGCTTAAATTTTCGCGATCGGCATTGTGTTTCACGCTGGTGCTTCTGATGCTTCTTGTCCTGCTCGCGACAATGGGGGCAGGGTTGGGCTGGATCAGAAGCTTTGCCGGGGATGTGATTGCCGTCATCTTTGTTTATGCGGTGCTTAGAACTTTCATTGAAGGAAATCGCCTACTGCTGGCTTTGATCGCGTTTCTGACCGGGGTCGCGGTGGAGTTCGGTCAATACCTCGCAAAACAATTCGATGTCGTGATCGGAAATCCGGCCCTGCGTATTATTCTCGGAGCGACGCCGGATTGGCTGGACGTTCTGGCCTATGCGATAGGTGCCGGAATTGTCGTTGTGTATCTGCTGGCGCGACGTCAGGTGGAGGCGTCAAACTAATTTATAGAAATTGTTGCACGACCTTGTTTTGAACAAGATGTGCACCTATATGACTGTCATAGGCATTGCTTAAGAGCGCTGGAACGCGTCTGTCGCTCGCAATAGCCTTCATCGCTTGATGCTTTTGACCACGGATGTACTGGCACTGGTAGGAAAGCGATGGTCAGGAAGGTCGGTGCGTTTTCGCCCCGGCCTTTTTTGTTGTCTGCAGTTTCCCGAGAATAATGACAAACGGCCTGCTGAAATCCTCAAGCAGGCCGTTTGGCTAGAGCATTTCCTGTTTTGATTGAATCATTGGAAATGCTCTATCTGTTTGTTTTTACGCATGTCTTTATCTCGAAACCGGTTCCCACTTTCGGGAGACATGCTCTAGAAATTAAGCAGCGAGTGCTTCGTCTTCCGAGGTCGGGACTTCCGAGATCGTTTTCAGAACCTGCGAAGCGATCTGGTATGGGCAGCCCTGCGAATTCGGGCGGCGATCTTCCAGATAGCCGCGATATCCATCCCTGACGAATGCGTGTGGAACGCGGATGGAAGCGCCACGGTCGGCAACGCCGTAGGAGAACTTGTTCCATGGGGCGGTTTCATGCTTGCCGGTCAGGCGCATGTGGTTGTCCGGGCCGTAAACGTCGATATGGTCCTGCAGGTTCTTGTCGAACTGCGCCATGAGCGCTTCGAAATAGTCCTTGCCGCCCACTTCACGCATATATTTGGTCGAGAAGTTGCAGTGCATGCCCGAGCCGTTCCAATCGGTGTCGCCGAGCGGCTTACAATGGAATTCGACATCGATTTCATACTGTTCGCAGAGACGAAGCAGGAGATAGCGGGCCATCCAGATCTGGTCGGCGGCGTTTTTGGAGCCCTTGCCGAAAATCTGGAATTCCCACTGGCCCTTGGCCACTTCCGCGTTGATGCCTTCGTGATTGATACCGGCATCAAGGCAAAGATCGAGATGTTCCTCGACGATCTTGCGGGCGATGGAGCCAACATTCTTGTAGCCGACGCCGGTGTAATACGGACCCTGAGGAGCTGGGAAGCCCTGTTCCGGGAAGCCGAGCGGGCGGCCATCCTTGTAGAAGAAATATTCCTGCTCGAAACCGAACCATGCATCATCGTCTTCGAGGACGGTTGCGCGGCTGTTGGATGGATGCGGCGTGATGCCATCCGGCATCATGACTTCACACATCACGAGAACGCCGTTCTTGCGCGCGGGATCGGGATAGATCGCGACCGGTTTCAATACGCAATCCGAACTGCCGCCTTCGGCCTGCATCGTCGATGAGCCGTCGAAGCCCCAGAGCGGCAGTTGCTCAAGCGTGGGGAAAGCGTCGAATTCCTTGATCTGCGTCTTGCCGCGCAGGCCCGCAGCAGGGGTGCATCCATCGAGCCAAATGTATTCGAGCTTGTACTTGGTCATCGCTAGTCTCTCTGTCATCCTCGGTTGATCGATCACCACAAGTCATGCGGTGTCGCGCGGCTCGGTGTTCGATTTAAGAGAAGCAAGGACCGTGCCAGTTTTAAATTTGCCGCCTTTTCAAGGCAAAAAGGGCACATACGATCAGGTGGGCATGATTTGTGCAGCAGGAAAAGGAATGCGCCTGCTCAAAAAACAGGCAACAGATTACAATTTCATCACGTGTGAAATACTGGGCGCTTCATTCCAGTCTTGTCGCTCGTCACTTGAGCCGAGAAACCCCTGAAATTCATAGGCATAAAGCAAAATCGAACAGGCGGACAGAATAAGTCGTTGGACGCTCCGGCCACCATTCTTCACCTTACCCTCAAACAAAAGGGGAGTGACTGATGGCACGTTCGATCAACAGAAAATCGGCTTTTCTGGCAAGTTTAGCGTTGAGTGTTTCGGCAATGACTGTTTACGCAGCCAACGCTGCGGAAATTACCGTGATGGGTTATCGCGGCGCATTCCAGGACAATTACGTCAAGGCCGTCATCGAACCGTTCCAGAAGGAACATCCCGACATCAAGGTCACCTATTACGGCGTGCAGAATGCAGCGACATCGCTCGGAAATATGCGCGCCCAGAAATCCTCGCCCCAGACGGATGCGGTCATCTATGACCTCTCGGTCGCCAAGATTGCCGATGAGGAAGGGCTGGTCGAGAAGCTTGATCCGGCATCGCTCAAAAATTATGCGGATGTCGCCGATCTCGGCAAGGAACTCGCTGGCGCTGCAATACCGATTACATATGACACGCTTTCGCTTCTTTATAATCACGATGCATTTGCGAAGGGTTCACCGGATAGCTGGGAAGCGCTCTGGGACAAGCAGCAAAGCGGCAAGGTCATCATCCCGGCGCAGGGCGGCGGCGATATCCAAGCCATCCTGCTGACGATCATCGCGAACCGTCTCGCTGGTGAAGACGACTATACGAAGACTGTGAAACCGGGCGTCGACAAGCTGGTGGAACTGGCTCCTGCCGTACAGACATGGGAACCGAAGCCCGATGCCTATACGCTGGTCGCAAACGGCACGGCGACCTTGTCGATCGGCTACAATGCCCGCGCCCAGTTCTATTTCGACCAGACCGGCGGAAAGCTTCAGTCAGCCGGCCCGAAGGAAGGCACGGCTGCGCAGGTGAACGTCATCAGTGCGATTGCCAATGGCAAGAACATGGATGCAACCAGGACATTCATCGACTACGCGATAAGCCCCGAGGCGCAGGCCCGGTTCGCCGAGATCATGTTCTATGCGCCATCGAACACGAAAGCGGACGTGAACGACGAAACGAAAAAGCGCATTCCGTACATGGACCCGGTCCAGCGCGACAAGCTCATTCCGGTCAACTGGATGACAATCGGCGATATGCGCGACAAGCTGCTCAATCCCTGGCGCCGCCAGATCATTCCGGCTGGTCGTTAACCCCTGCCTCACCCTGAAATTCACGCTTCCGCCCCGTTTCGCCGGGGCGGCAACGACCCCTCACAGGTTTCGATATGGTAGCAGAAAACTCATTTCTACAGTTGAAGGCTCTCACCAAGCTCTACGGTAATAATTACCGGGCAGTGGACGACCTTCATCTCGATCTGCCGCGCGGAAAATTGCTCGGCCTCCTCGGCCCGTCCGGTTGCGGAAAGACGACAACTTTGCGCATGATTGCCGGTCTCGCCTCGATTTCGGACGGCAACATTCTGATCGATGGCAACGATATTTCACACAGGCCGCCTCATCAGCGCGATATCGGTCTGGTTTTCCAGAACTACGCCTTGTTCCCGCATATGACCGTGGCCGAAAATGTCGCTTTCGGTCTCGATATGCGCAAGGTTGGCAAGGCTGAGGCGAAGAAGCGGGTCGAGGAAGCGCTCGAAATGGTGCGGCTTCCTGGCTATGGTTCGCGCAAGCCGAAAGAAATGTCTGGCGGTCAGCAGCAGCGCGTGGCTCTGGCGCGTGCACTGGTCATCCGCCCGCGCATTCTTCTGCTCGACGAGCCTCTATCCAATCTGGATGCGAAGCTGCGCGATGACATGCGGATCGAAATCCGCGAGATTCAGAAGCGCCTCGACATCACCACGGTTTTCGTTACGCATGACCAGGTCGAAGCGCTCACAATGTGCGATGTCGTCGGCGTGATGGATAGCGGCAAGCTGGCACAGCTCGGTTCGCCGGAAGAAATCTATGAGAAGCCATCCTCCCTGTTTGTGGCCAAGTTCGTCGGTCGCGCCAATGTCCACAATTGCGAGATCGTTGACGAAAATGTCTGCCGTCTGGGCAGCGGCACCTATCGTTGCAACACGCATGGAAAGTCGCGCGGCTCAGGGCAGATCGCCATTCGTCCGCATCGCATCAATCTCACGCCCAACCGCGATCGCAATCTTGTCAGCGTCGTAACCAACAGCGCGCATGGCGTGGTCGAGCGTACGACCTATATCGGTGACATCGTTCAATACGACATCGAGATTGAGGGCGCCTGCCTGAAAGTCGAAGTACCGACCGCCAGTGCGGGACATGCGTTCCATACCGGTGACCGGCTGCTGTGCGAATGGAAACCGGAAGATATGCTGGTTTTCGGGAGCTGATGTCATGACAGCGATCACATCAACCGACATCATTCCGGCAAAGTCATCAAGGCGCAGACGCTACAGCCTCGTCGCCGTTGCGCTCCTTCTGCCGATGGCCTTGATCAATCTCATCGCCTTCGTCGCGCCGGTTGCGCATCTTGCGCAGATATCCTTCCTGCAGAGCGAGAGTGGCGGCGTCCTGACAGACCGCTATACATTCGAAAACTACATCAATTTCTTCACCGACAGCTTCAATTGGGGGCTTGTGTTCAACTCGCTCTGGCTGAGCGCGTTCATCACGCTGGCAACGCTGGTTTGTGCTTATCCAATCGCGCTTTTCCTGCATCGTGTTTCGCCGGTCTGGCGCAACTTCCTTTTTGTGGTGACGGTCTCGCCGCTGCTCGTCAGCAGCGTGGTGCGCACCTATGGCTGGATGGTGCTTCTCGGCGATCAGGGGCTTGTCAATGGAGCCTTGATGAATCTCGGCATCATTTCCTCCCCCATCAGGCTTGTTAACAATACGCTCGGCGTATTCATCGGGATGGTGGAAATCCTGATCCCTTATATGGCTCTGTCGTTGATTGCCGGTTTTGGGCGCCTGAACGCCTCGCTTGAGGAGGCCGCGGCATCCCTTGGTGCCAATGCCTTCACGCGGTTTCGCCGGATCATCCTGCCGCTTACCTTGCCGGGTATCGCACTTGGCTGTCTGCTTTGCTTCGTGCTGGCGATCAGCTCCTTCATCACGCCGAAATTGCTTGGCGGCGGGCGCGTGTTCCTGCTGGCGACGGAAATCTACGATCAGGCCGTAATCCAGCTTGAATGGCCGCGGGCTGCGGCAACCTCCGTCATTGTCCTGATCATCTTCGGTCTCGCCTTGATGGTCTATTCCCGCATCGCACGTCGCATCGACTGACTGGCAAAGGAGAAACGAGATGATTGGTTCAACTTCATTGCCATTCCGCCTTCTGGTCGGCCTGCTCTATCTGTTCCTGCTGGCCCCCATTCTGGTCGTCGTGCCGCTATCGTTCAGCAACGACAACTATCTGACTTTTCCGCCGCAGAGCTGGGGTGTGCGGTGGTATGCGGAAATGCTGCATCATGAAACGCTCATTCAGGCGTTCTGGATCAGCCTCGGCATTGCATCGGTCGTCACCGTCCTGTCGCTGCTGGCGGGTATCCCGGCGGCCTATGCCATACGCCGTTATCAGTTCCGTGGACGCGAAGCGGTGCTGAACCTCTTCACCGCGCCGCTGCTTCTGCCGTCCATCGTGCTTGGCCTTGCCATTCTGCTGGTGTTCGTGAGGCTGGAACTGCTCGGCACATTTACGGGCCTTGTGATCGCCCATCTGATCGTGACGACCCCTTACGTCATCCGCATCATGATAACGGCATTCTCTACTTTGCCACCATCGGTCGAAGAGGCCGCCACGATGCTGGGTGCGTCACCGTTCACCGTGTTCCGTCGCATCACCCTGCCGTTGATGATGCCGGGTCTGGTGGCAAGTGCGGCTTTGTCCTTCCTTCTGTCCTTCGATGAGGTGGTGATCTCGCTCTTCATCACCGGGCCACGCATGACGACGCTGCCGGTTGAAATCTTCAACTATGTCGAAAGCCGCACCGACCCGATGACCGCTTCCATCTCGGTGGTGCTGATCACGGCGACGCTGCTCATCATCTTCGTCATCGAACGCACACTCGGATTGTCACGCACAATCGGCAAATAACCTCCCAACTGAAAGTGACTGCAAGCATGGAAAATATCGCCCTCTGGATGTCGCAACCGCATTTCAGCTATCTCGAAATTGCCCGGACCTGCGGCTTCTCATCCTTCGTTCTGGAACTTGAGCACGGAACTTTCGACCTGTCTACGCTGGACCAGTTTCTGGCTTTCACCAAGGCGCAGGGTCTCTCCACCCTGACCAAGGTGCTGGCACCGACGCCAGAAGCCATTCAGCAGGCGCTGGACTTCGGATCGGATGGCGTCATCGTTCCGCATATCCTCGGTGTAGAACATGCGCATCAGGTTACGAAGGCTGCAAAATATCCGCTGGTCGGCACGCGCTCTTATACGGGTGGTCGCATTTTCGGCTATGCCCGTCCGGCGACCGACGCCTTCGAAAAAGAGAACAAGCGCACCAAATGCTTCGCCATGATCGAGACGGCGGAAAGTCTAGCCGACGTCGAGAAGATCATAGCGCTTGATACGGTTGACGGCTTGTTTCCCGGCCCTTCGGATCTGGCGCTTGCGCGTGGTCGGGGAGCCTACGCTTTCAATGATGACGACAAGGCCGATCTGCACCGTTGTGCAGCCGCTGCACGCGCTGCCGGGAAGCCATGGATCATGCCCGCCTGGACTGAAGCCGAACGGCGCTTCGCACAGGAAGAGGGCGCCGCGATGCTGGTCGTCGCCACCCAGAACATGACGCTTCGCCAGGGCATGGTTTCGACTGTGAACATGCTGAAAAGCGAAGCCCTGGTTGCCTGATTGAACTGAACACCCACTCATTTGCTGGAGGAAAAATGAAGATTAGTCTGATCCAAACGAGCCCGCAGACCGACAAGGCGGAAAACCTGCGCATTACGCGGGGATTGATGGAAGATGCCGTGCGCACGGATTCTCCGGACCTGATCGTGCTGCCCGAATATTTCGAATATTACGGTGGTACTCCGGATGAGAAACTTGCGGCAGCCGAGAGTGTTCCCGATGGCCCTGCCTACAAGATGGCGCAGGACTTTGCTCGCGAGCACAAGGTCTTCGTCCATGCCGGAACCTTGATGGAAAAGGTTCCAAACGAAAAGCGCATCTACAATTCCACCTTCGTCTTCAATCGCGAAGGCAAAGAGATCGCGCATTATCGCAAGATCCATATGTTCGACATCGTCGGGCCGGACGGGACGGCCTATAAGGAATCGGCAACCGTCAAGCCGGGCGAGAATGTCGTCGTCTATGATCTCGACGGGTTCAAGATCGGCTGCGCTATCTGCTACGATATCCGCTTTGCCGAGCTTTATCTGGAGCTGGAAAAGGCCGGTGCCGATGTCATCGTGCTTCCCGCCGCGTTCACGCTGCAAACCGGCAAGGATCACTGGGAGGTGCTGGCGCGTGCCCGCGCCATTGAAACCCAGACCTATTTTGCCGCCTGCGGCCAGACCGGCAGCACGGTTTCGAATGGCGAGCGTCGTCATACCTATGGTCACTCGCTCGTCTGCGATCCGTGGGGCCATGTTGTGGCGCGCGCGTCCGATGGCGTCGGCTTCGTGACGGCGCGCATCGAGCGCGCGCAGATCGAGCGTGTGCGTTCGCTTATTCCGATGGTCAGCCATCGCCGCATCGGCAAGCAGTTGCAAGCCTGCGCATAGGAGGCGTCATATGTATACGATCAATCCCATGCCGGAGCAGGTTCCTGCCGGTGATCTCCAGCTTCTATCGGGGGTCGAGACAGCCACTGTCGGGCACTGGCGTTTCTTCGGTTTCATGCACCGTTCCATCCAGCCGCTCCTCCCGAAGCGCCGTGTGGTCGGCACTGCCGTCACCATCGCCATACCGGGGCCGGATTCCACCCTGCTTCACCACGTAACCGGAATGCTCCGTCCCGGCGATATTCTGGTGGTGGACCGGATGGGAGACGACCGCTATGCGTGCTGGGGCGGCGGTGTGACCATCGCTGCGAAGGCTTCTGGTGCGGTCGCCGGGATCGTTGATGGTCCTTGCACGGACCTGACGGAAATCGAGGATTCCGATTTTCCGATGTGGGCGAGGGGTATCTCGCCCATCACCACCCGGCTCTATGACCTGGGCGGGGGCATCAACATTCCGGTCTCCTGCGGCGGTGTCGTCGTCAATCCCGGTGATGCCATCCTGGCCGATGAGAGCGGAGTTCTGGTTCTGCCGCGTGACGAGGTGAATGCGGTCGCCTCGCGTGCGCTCGAAATACAGGACAAGGGCAAGGTACGCGAAGCTTCGGTGAAGACAGGTCTCAAGCTTGGTGACGTGTCTGGCGCCACCAAGAAAATTCTCGCTCACGCGGGAAGCTGATGCGATAGGGCCGGTTTCGGCCGGCCCTGATCATTTGTGGGATGGAATATGACTATTTGCTTATTTTCATCCCGCAAGTGTCTTAGAAGGAAAGGACGAATCTGGTTGCCCGAAGCGCAATAAGGGACTTCAAGAAACGCAGGCGCGCGGGTGATTGAAATGGGAAGGGACATGCCCGTCCATGAATATCCGTTTTCTGGAAACGGTGATCTGGTTGTCGGAACTGCGTAATTTCCGGGCGACGGCGGCTCGCCTCAACATGACGCCTGCGGCAATATCCAATCGTATCGGCGCGATGGAGCAGGAACTGGGGTTTCGGCTTTTCGACCGCGATGCCCGCGACGTCAACCTGACGGCGGAAGGCGAAGCTTTTGTCGAGGGCGCGCGCGATGTCGTGCGCCGTTACCATGATCTGGTAGAAAGCCTGAGCCCGCAAAATGGGCTTGAAGGCACGCTGAAGATTGGCATCGTTCCGAGCCTCGCCATGACCATATTGCCGGGCATTCTCGATATTGTCCGCCAACGCTACCCGCAGATCCGCATCTCGATCACCACTTCATCTTCGAAGGGGATCGTTCAAAAGCTGGAGCAGCGGGAGCTCGACATCGTTTTCGCCATCCAACCCGAGCCTTCACCCAATCTGCGCATCGTCGACATATGCACTTTCGGCATGTTCTGGATATCGCGCAGCAATCAGTTTCCGGGCGGGGCAGAAGACATGCTGTCACGCGATGACCTGCTCGGCTGCAATCTCATTTCCTATGAGAGCGGTTCCTATAATTATCAGCAGATCATCAATTATTTCACGGAAGAGCGCCTGAAAGATGCGACCGTTCATTATTCCAATTCGCTCACCACGACGATCAACATGATTTCGGCTGGTGTCGGTATTTCCGTCATTCCGCCGGTGGTAATCCAGAAAGAGCTTCGGACAGGCGAGCTGCAGGTGCTGAATACCAATGCCGCTTTCCCGGCGACGAGCTATAGCGCTATTTATCTGGAGAGCGCGGCAACGCGGCTTATCACGCTTGTGGCCAATATCGCCCGTGAAGCCGGGCGCAATTTCAGCGGTAATTTCAGCGATAGTCTGGCCTATCAGGATTAAGGTCCAGACTCAATTGATCCACCATGTGACGATGGCGGCGATGTAGCAGGTTGCTGCGAAGTTAATCATGAGCTTGTCATATCGTGTCGCGACACGCCTCCAGTCCTTGAGGCGGCAGAAGGTGCGTTCGATGATA